>Ga0210024_1000934_pt1 | contig 26669 bp, 25 predicted proteins | sample CryGeymeta201525_FD_183988 | JGI IMG/M metagenome (GOLD analysis project Ga0210024, IMG submission 183988) | Groundwater microbial communities from Crystal Geyser aquifers in Utah, USA - Crystal Geyser metaG 2015-25 (SPAdes) (version 2) | ecosystem: Environmental > Aquatic > Deep subsurface >...
CGACGAATGAGACAAAACAGCCGCTGTTAGGATGAGGCGGAATTGAAACGAAATCGGTGAGGGGTGAACCATGCTGGTCATCATTGGGTATGTGGTGGTATTGGGGTCGGTGTTCGGCGGATTCGCCATGGCCGGCGGTCATCTGGGGGCGCTGTGGCAGCCGCTGGAATTGCTGATGATCGGCGGCGGCGCGGGCGGCGCGTTCTTCGTCGGCAATAACATGAAGTCGATCAAGGCCACGTTCAAGGATTTGCCCTCTCTGCTGAAAGGCTCCAAGTACAGCAAGGAAACGTACATGGAGCTGATGGCGCTGATGTACGAGTTGCTGGGCAAGGTGCGCAAGGAAGGCATGATGTCGATCGAGGGCGATGTCGAAAAACCGGAAGAGAGCCCGATCTTCGCCAAGTACCCCAAGATATTGTCCGACCACCATGTGGTCGAATTCATCACCGATTATCTGCGCATCATGGTCAGCGGAAACCTAAACGCGATGGAGATCGAGAACCTGATGGATGTCGAGATCGAGACGCACCACCACGAATCCATGGTTTCCTCGCACGTTCTCGCCAAGCTGGCTGACGGGATGCCGGCCTTCGGTATTGTGGCGGCGGTGATGGGCGTGGTGCACACCATGGAATCAGTCGGTGTGCCGCCGGCAGAACTCGGCATGCTGATCGCGCATGCGCTGGTGGGGACATTCCTCGGTATCTTGCTGGCGTACGGGTTCGTCGGGCCGCTGGCGGCGCTGCTGGAGCAGAAGGCGGAAGAGGGCAGCAAAATCTACCAGGCAGTCAAGGTGGTGTTGCTGGCGAATCTGAACGGATACGCGCCGGCGATGGCGGTCGAGTTCGGGCGCAAGGTGCTGAATTCGACCGAACGTCCCGGCTTCGCCGAACTGGAAGAGCACGTCAAACAGAAACGCTGAGCGCGCGATCATGGCTGAAGACAAGAACAAGCGCCCCATCGTTATCAAGCGCATCAAGAAGGTGGCGGGCGGACATCACGGTGGCGCATGGAAGATCGCCTACGCCGACTTCGTCACGGCGATGATGGCATTTTTTCTTCTCATGTGGCTGCTGGGTTCGACCGCCAAGGGCGATCTGCAGGGCATCTCCGAATATTTCAAGACGCCGCTCAAGGTAGCGCTGATGGGCGGCAGCGGCAGCGGCGACAGTTCCAGCATCATCAAGGGCGGCGGCCAGGATCTGACGCGCAGCGAAGGGCAGGTGAAAAAGGGCGAGCTGCCGCCGGAGAAGAAGGTCATCAACCTGAAAGCGGCGCGGCAGGAGTTTTTGCGCCTGGAAGCGAAGAAAGAAATCGAGCAGTTGCGCCAACTGAAAAAGAACATCGAGGCTGCGATCGAGAGCAACAAGAAGTTGCAGCAGTTCAAGAGCCAGATCCTGCTCGATCTCACCACCGAAGGCTTGCGCATCCAGATCGTGGATGAAAAGAACCGCCCCATGTTCAAGAGCGGCAGCGCCAAGCTGGAAGGCTACACCAGCGACATCCTGCACGAGATCGGCCTGATGCTGAACGAGATGCCGAACAAGGTCAGCCTGTCCGGCCACACGGATGCGCAGCCCTACACCACGTCGGGTGGGCGCTACAGCAACTGGGAATTGTCGGCGGATCGCGCCAATGCTTCGCGCCGCGAGCTGATCTCCGGCGGGCTGGCGGATGAAAAGATCGTGCGCGTGGTGGGGCTGTCTTCGGCGGTGCTGTTCGATAGCGAGCAACCGCTGAACCCGATCAACCGGCGCATCAGCATCATCGTGATGAACAAGAAGGCGGAAGAAGCCGCGCGGCAGGACGGCGGCACGGTGCAGATCGATGCCGAGAACGGCAACCCGGATGAATTGTTCGGCGCCTCCGGTGTGGCTGCCGCATCGGGAGTGGCTGTTGATATGGATGTCCCGCCGACGGAAGCGGTGTCGGCAGATTTTGCGCCGCCGCTGGTGGAGAAACATTAAACCCAAATTGTCCATTGGAAAATTCCACACCCTGTAGGAGCCAGCTTGCTGGCGATGATTCGCGGCTGAATCCGCTCCTGCAATGGGTCTTCGGTCTAATGGATTATTTGGGTTAAAGAATCGCCGCGAATGACCGATATAAAACTACCTGAATAGATGAAGGGGATGAACATGAATACCTGGTGGGGAAAACTTTCGCTGAAGAGCAAGCTGCAATTACCGATCCAGCTCATCCTGCTGGTGATCATGGTGCTCGCGCAGCGCGTAGCGCTCAATACCTTTGAGGAGCGGGTGCTGGAGGAGGCGCGGCAAAAAGCCGAAGTCTCCGCCGACGGCGTGCTGAACGGGCTGAACATGCTGATGCTCAACGGCATCATCAGCGACGCTGACCAGCGCAAGCTGTACGTGGAGAAGATGGGCGCCTCGAACAAGGTGCTGGAACTGCGCGTGATGCGCAACAAACCGGTGATCGACCAGTTCGGCCCCGGTATGCCTTCCGAACAGGCGCAGGACGAGATGGACCGGCAGGCACTCGCCACCGGCCAGCAGCAAACCGCGCTGGAGGAAAAATCCGGGAAGAGTTCCTTGCGCGTTGTCGTGCCCTTTATTGCCAGGCAAGAATTCAGAGGCACCAACTGCCTGATGTGTCACATCGTGCCGGAAGGCTCAGTCAATGGCGCAGCGAGCATCACGCTGGATATGTCTGAAGAATTTGCCCTGATCGCCAAGGCCAATGCCATCCTGTGGGGTGCACAGATACTGGTGCAGGTGCTGCTGTATTTCCTGATCGGCTGGCTGATCAGCATCGTCACCCGCCCGACACACGAGTTGCAGCAGGCGATGCTGGCGATGCAGGCGAGCGGCGATCTGGCCAAGCGCGCGCCGGTGCGCAGTCAGGACGAGGTCGGCCAGACCGTGCAGGCGTTCAACGCGCTGGCCAATAATTTCCAGACAATTGTGTCCCAGGTGGATGGCCAGGCAAAACAGGTTGCCACTGCCGCGCAAACGTTGACGCGGGACGCGGCAACACTGGCGGACAGCGTGCACAAACAAAATGATGCGGCCGCCGTGGTTTCTAGCGCTGTGGCGCAGGTGAGCGGCAGCATTGCCGAAGTTGCGGAGGGCACGGATCGCGTGGCAAAACTTTCCCAGGAAAGTATGAAGCGAGCCAATCATGGCCAGCAGAGTTTGCAGGAAATGGTGCGGGAGTTGGGCGATGTGGAGACGGCAGTGAACGAGATCGCGCAATCCGTCAGCCAGTTCGTGGCTAATACTCAGAGCATCACCGGCATGACGCAGCAGGTGCGCGACATTGCCGAGCAAACCAATCTGCTGGCGCTGAACGCGGCCATTGAGGCGGCACGCGCCGGTGAGCAGGGGCGCGGTTTTGCGGTGGTGGCGGACGAAGTTCGCAAGCTGGCGGAAAAATCCGCGCAGTCGGCCAGTCAGATCGACGAGGTCACCCAGTCGCTGGGCGCGCAGTCTGAGCAGGTGGAACGCACGGTGCAGCTCGGCATGAGCGCGTTGCAGACCAGCCAGGCACACGTTGGAGAAGTGACCCGGATGCTGGCCGAGTCGAACAAGTCGGTGGGCGGTGTGAACGAGGGGCTGGGAGAGATCTCGCGCTCGATCAACACCCAGCGCGACGCGACCCAGGAGATCGCGCGCAACATCGAGAGCATTGCCAGCATGTCGCAGCAAAGCGATGCCATTGTGCAGCGCACCGTAGTGGCGGTGCAGGGGATGGAGCAGATCGCCGCCAATCTGGGCAAGACCATCGGAAAATTCAAGGTCTGATTAATCGGGGTAACGATCATGAAAAACAAAAATGCTTTCGTTTCGCAAAAAGAGGTCGTTCTGGATGCCAATGTAGTTCTGGTTACCAAGACCGATACCAAAGGCATCATCACTTATACCAACGATGCGTTCTGTGAGATTGCCGGCTATACGCGCGAGGAACTGATCGGCAAAAGCCACAACATCGTGCGCCACCCGGATATGCCGCCTGCCGCTTTCAAGTGGCTGTGGGATACCCTGAAGGCCGAGCGCCCCTGGCGCGGCATGGTGAAGAACCGCTGTAAAAACGGCGACCACTATTGGGTGTTAGCCACGGTTGCTACGCTGCTGGACGACGGCAAAGTGGTGGGCTATGTGTCGGTTCGACGTGCGCCCAGCAGAGCGCAAATTGCGGAAGCCGAAGCACTTTACCGAGGCTTGAATCAAAGCGGAGCAGAAGTTGTTTCGAAGTATGAAAAATACAAATTCAAAAACTGGTCATTGCGTGCAAAGTTGCAAACCCTGGTGCAGGCAACGTTGTTGATTGTCCTCACTAGCGCGCAGATCTTTATGGCCAACACCTTGTTGGATGAAATGCAAATCCAAGCCCTGAAAAAAGGCGATCAGCTCGCGAGTGAGGTGATTGATAGTGCCAATTTACTCATGGTGGTCGGACAGATCAGTGAGGCGGGTAATCGCCAATTGCTCATGAAAAAAATCACCTCTGGCGCGCAGGTAAAATCCGTACAACTAGTGCGTGCCCAACCCGTCATCAGCCTTTATGGGCCTGGACTTGCGGAGGAAAAGATATCCACGGATTTACAACGGCGAGTGATTCAATCGGGCAAGGCTGAAAGCCAATTTTACGTAGATGTAGACGGTAAAGAAATTTTTCGTGTGGTCACTCCTTATCTTGCCCACAAAGATTTTCATGGCACAGACTGCACAGGGTGTCATCAAGTAGCAGAAAACACAGTGCTGGGTGCCTCGGACATTGCGATTGACTTGAGTTCTGACTACGCGCGTTTCTGGCGTACAGAATTAGAGACAGCACTCGCGCAACTCATGTTGCATATATTTTTGTTGATATTCATAGGTTATGTGATTCGCCGCTACGTGACCGACCCTGCTCAAGAAATTCACCGATGTTTGCGCGATACGATGGGCGGCAAGTTGGATACTGAGCTGGCGATAGATGCACATGACGAGGTGGGTGGCTTGTTGTGCGATGTGCAAACTTTGCAATGCTATTTGCGAACTTTAGTGAATGACATTGCCTCCAGCGTTCGAGTGGTGAATGACAAGGTGAGCGAACTGCGCCACGAAGTTGGGCGGGAAATGACTGGCGTTGAAGCTGAGCAAGATCGCATTCAGGCGATTGCCGCCACGATGGAAGAATTTAGTCAGTCCATTGCCGAGGTTGCAAATATGGCGGCGGATTCCAAAGCGGAAGCAGAGCGCGCGCAAGCCGTGGTGGCGCAAAATGAACAAAACATGGCACTCAGTATGCAGGTCAGCGACAAGGTGGCGGCAGCGGTGCAACAGTCTAGTGTCACCATTGCTGAATTGGGCGAGGCTATTGGTAAAGTAGGCTTGATAGCCAACACTATTAAAGAAATTGCCGACCAAACGAATTTGTTGGCTCTGAATGCGGCAATTGAGGCGGCGCGCGCAGGCGAACAAGGACGTGGCTTTGCCGTGGTGGCAGATGAAGTGCGCAAGTTGGCTGAACGCACTGCCACGAGTACCAAAGATATTGCAACGACCATTACGGCTATTACCGAGATTTCCAATGCGGCGGTCAAGACAATGAGTGAAGCCGTGCGTGAAGTGCAAAGTGGCGCAGAGGCGATACAGCAAAACAGCACAGGGCTCAAGGCCATCTCAACAGCGACAAAAAATGTATTGGAACACACGCAGTCCATAGCCAATGCGACGCACGAGCAATCGGTGGCAGGTCAAGATGTAGCTAATACCTTGGAAAAAATCACGGGCCTGGTGGATTCCAACACCGACGCTTTACAAAATATCAGCCATACCACTGAAGAATTGTCGATGTCAGCCGATAAATTAAGCAAAGCGGGATATCCATTGACCAAGTGTGAGTTAAAAATTTAGGGGGTTCTGTAGGTTAGGCTGTGCGTGTGTTGTTGGGGCTTTAGCCGCGTATAACCAGGGCATACCCCTTGCGGGTATCAACCTGACCTGCAGATGATGCGCGTAAAGGTTAGGGGTGTTTAGGAGAAGAAATGTCTGACTTATTAAAAAACATCGATGCCAGAACCAAGCTGGCGGGAACCAACAAGCTGGAAATCCTCATGTTCTCGCTGGGCAAGGATGTGCGCAGCGGGCGCGAAGAGACTTTCGGCATCAATGTGTTCAAGGTTCGCGAGGTGATGCGCATTCCGGAGATCACGCGCGCGCCGGAGATGCCGCCGGCGGTCGAGGGGATGACCAGCCTGCGCGGAGCGCTGGTGCCGGTGATCGATCTGGCGAAATACATTGGCATGGAATCGGACAGCGCGCCGGGCATCATGATCGTGACCGAGTACAACGGCCATACACAGGGGTTTCTGGTCAAGGCGGTGGACAACATCCTGCGCCTGGACTGGTCGGCGATGCGGGTGCCGCCGGAGATGCTGATCGCCGAATTGGGCGGCCTGGTCACCGCGATTACCGAGCTGAAAGACAAACGGCTGGTGATGATGCTCGACGTGGAAAAAGTACTGGCCGAGACCGGGCACTTCGGTTCGGATGAGATGATTTTCAAATCCGTCAAACCGCTGGGCAAAGAAAATAGAACCGTGTTCTTTGCCGACGATTCTTCCGTTGCGCGCAACCAGATCGCGCGCACGCTGGAGGCAATGGGGGTGAAGTCCATTTCCGCCATCAACGGACGCAAGGCATGGGAAGAACTGTCGCGCATGGCGGATTACGCCGAATCATCCGGCACTCCGCTGCGCGAGATGCTGCAGGTCATTCTGACCGATGTCGAGATGCCCGAAATGGACGGTTACATGCTGACGCGCAAGATCAAGTCGGACAAGCGATTCAATGGCATTCCGGTGCTGATGCACTCTTCCCTGTCGAGCACCTCCAACCAGCAACTGGGCAAGGCGGTCGGGGTGGATGAATACGTGCCCAAGTTTGAGCCGCAGAAGTTGTCGCAGACGCTGGCGCGTCTCTTGGGTTGATCGGTTGCAGTCATTGCGGTGAGGGAGTTGAACATGAGCTATACAGAAGAAATATCGTCATCCGACAGTCTGCTCGATCACATCGATGCGCGCACCAATCTGGCGGGGACCAACAAGATGGAGATCCTGCTGTTCAACCTGGGCACCGATGAGAAATTCGGCATCAACGTGTTCAAGGTGAAGGAGGTGTCGCAAGCCGGCAAGATCACCCGCACGCCCAATATGCCGCGCGGTGTCGATGGCATCGTCAGCCTGCGCGGTCATGTCATGCCGGTGCTCAACCTGGCCCGGTTCATGAGTGTCAACGAAGTCACGCCGCATCAGACCATGATGGTGGCGGAATACAACACGCACATTCTGGGTTTTCTGGTCAAGGAAGTGGATCGCATCATTCGCGTGGACTGGGACAAGGTGCGCCCGACCGAAGGGATGCTGTCGGACAAGGGTGCGCTGATCACCGCCATCACCAATCTGGATGACGGCTCGCTGGTGTCGATCCTGGATGTCGAGCAGATCCTGTCCGATGCCTTTGGCGAGGCCATCGTCGGCAACGTGGACAAGATCGAAGCAGGGCAGGATTTGTGCATCTTCTTTGCGGATGACTCGATGGTGGCCCGGCGCAAGATCAGCGAAGTGCTGGACAAGATGGGAGTCAAACACATCCAGTCCAACAACGGACAGGAGGCGTGGGAACGCCTGCGCGCGATGGCGGATGCGGCGCAGAGCAGCGGGCAGGATTTGCGCGACCAGATCCAGGTCATTTTGACGGATGCGGAGATGCCTGTGATGGATGGTTATGTGCTGACGCAGAACATCAAGAACGACAAGCGCTTCGAAGGTATCCCGGTGGTGATGCACTCGTCGCTCTCGTCCGATGCCAACCGCGCCATGGGCAAGCGTGTGGGAGTGGATTACTACGTGCCGAAGTTCGACTCGATGGTGCTGTCGTCGACGCTGCGACCGTTGCTGACGTAAATATGATGTGGGTCGGGTTTCAACCCGACGAGGTTGGTTTTATATCAGTGTTTTGTCGGGTTAAAACCCGACCCACACAGGATGTATGAGGAGATTGAAATGGGCATAGAGAACACAAAGTTTCTGGTGGTGGACGACTTTTCGACGATGCGACGCATCGTGCGCAACCTGCTCAAGGAGTTGGGTTTCACCAACGTGCAGGAGGCGGAAGATGGCGTCGATGCGCTGAAAAAATTGCGCGGCGACCCGTTTGATTTTGTCGTGTCCGACTGGAACATGCCGAACATGACCGGGATTGAGCTGTTGCGCGCGATCCGCGCCGATGACGCGCTCAAACATCTGCCGGTATTGATGGTGACCGCAGAGGCAAAAAAGGAAAACATCATCGAGGCAGCGAAAGCGGGAGCGTCCGGTTATGTGGTGAAGCCGTTCACCGCAGCCACGCTGGATGAAAAACTCAAAAAAATATTTGCGGCATTCCCGCAATTGAACAAGTGAGGTGAATCATGGCAAGCAATCCGGCAAACAATGACTCGGACGATCTCGAAGCGCTGTTCGACAGCATCATCGCCGCGAACTCGGACGAACCCAAAACGACACCCGCGCAGGTGATCCCGCTGAATGCGGAATCCGAACCGGCGAAAGTCATCAACCAGGTCGGGCAGATGGCGCGAAAACTGCACGACACCTTGCGCGAGCTCGGCTTGAACAAGGAAATCGAGAAAGCGGCATCGACCATTCCCGATGCGCGCGACCGGCTCAATTACGTGGCAACTCTGACACAGCAAGCGGCCGAACGCGTGCTCAACGCGACCGAGGCGGCGCAGCCGGTGGCTGAAAGGATCGGCGACGTCTCACACCAACTGGCGCAACAGTGGGATCTGCTGTTTCAGAAAAAACTCGATGTGCAGCAGTTCAAGGATCTGGTCACCCAGACTCATGCACATTTGCATGAGACACCCAAACAAACCAAAGAGATGAACGCCTACCTGGTCGACATTATGATGGCGCAGGATTTTCAGGACCTGACCGGGCAGGTCATCAAAAAAATCATCCAGCTCACGCAGGAAATGGAGCAGCAGTTGTTGGCACTGTTGCTGGAAAACGCGCCCGCCGTCGTCAGGGCGGAGATCAACAGTGGTTTGTTGAACGGCCCGGTGGTCAATGCAGCGGGCCGCAGTGATGTGGTGACCAGCCAGGATCAGGTGGACGATTTATTGGAAAGTCTCGGATTCTAGGCGGAGCGGGTTTTGTAGGTCGGGTTTCAACCCGACGCTGAATGTCGGGCTGAAGCCCGACCCACAAGGAGCATGAATCATGAATGACTTTGCCGGAATGGAAGACCTGTTGAGCGACTTTCTGATGGAAGCCGGGGACATGCTGTCCGATGTGGACAGCAAGCTGATGGGGTTGGAGAAGAATCCAGGCGACAGCGGATTGTTGAACGAGATCTTCCGCGGTTTTCACACGATCAAGGGCGGGGCGGGATTCCTGAATGCGGGTGAGCTGGTGACCTTGTGCCATCTGACCGAGAATCTGTTCGACAAGTTGCGCAACAATGAATTGACCTTGAGTGCGGAACTGATGGATGTGATTTTTGCCGCGACGGCGGAAGTGCGCCAGATGTTTGGTGCGCTGCAACAAAACCAGCAGCCGGGCGCCGCACCGGCGGAAATTATCGAGGCGCTGAAGAACGCACTGGAAGGCAAGGCAGTGGCTGCGATCAGCAAGCCGAAACCGGTCGCTTCCGCAGCGGCGCCCGCATTGCCCGCAATCGGCACCGACAATGTTGACTGGGATGCCTTGTACAAGGCGCTGACCGGAACCGACATCGTGGAGACGGTCGGGGCGAAACGTGATCCGGAAGAGATCAAACAGGCGATCAACGAAGAAGAGTCCACCAAAAAAGCCTTTGGTCGCCGCGCTTCGGACGTGCCGGGCGCGACCGTCGGGCGGCGCGGCGGCGATGTGCCGCCCGCCGAAGCCAGGGAAACCACGATCCGCGTGGATACCGTGCGTCTGGATCAGGTGCTCAACCTGTCCGGTGAGATCGGCCTGACCAAAAACCGGCTGACCCATTTGCGTTCCGACCTGCTGCAGGGGCGCAGCGATGCGGACATCCTGCGCGAGCTGGATCTGTCAGTGACACAACTGGACATGCTGGTGGTGAATCTGCAGAACGCGGTGATGAAGACGCGCATGCAGCCGATTGGACGTCTTTTCAAAAAATATCCGCGCCTGGCGCGCGACCTGGCGCGTTCGCTGGGCAAGGATGTCGAGCTGGTGCTATCCGGTGAAGAGACCGAGATGGATAAGACCATGATCGAGGACCTGAACGATCCGCTGGTGCACCTGGTGCGCAACGCGGTCGATCACGGCGTGGAAACGGTAGAAGAGCGGCGCGCGGCGGGCAAGCCGGAGAAAAGCATGGTCGAACTGTCGGCGCGGCAGGAAGGCGATCACATCCTCATCGTCATTGCCGATGATGGTAAAGGCATGCGCCCGGAAGTGATCCGCAACAAAGCCATTGAAAAAGGACTCATCACCAGCGAGATGGCGAACACACTGGATGAGAACCAGTGCCTGGAACTGATCTTCCTGCCCGGTTTTTCCACCAAGGAAGAAATCTCCGCCGTGTCCGGGCGCGGGGTCGGCATGGATGTGGTGAAGACCAACATCCAGAAACTCAACGGCAGCATCCAGATTACTTCCGAGCCGGGCCGTGGCACCACCATTTCCATCTCCCTGCCGCTGACGCTGGCGATCTTGCCGGTGCTGGTATTGCGCCTGGGCGACCAGTCGTTCGCCGTGCCGCTGTCGATGGTGCGCGAGATTCTGCCGGTGACGCAGGACGGGCTGCAACAAGTCTCCGGCAAAGCCACCATGGTGGTGCGCGGCGAAGTGTTGCCGGTGCTGCCACTGACCCAGCTCATCGGCTGGGGCAGCAGCGAAAAATCCGAAGTGGGTGTGCTGATGCAGTTCGGCAGCAACAGTTTCATTCTGACCGCCGACGGTTTTGTCGGCCACGAAGATGTGGTGATCAAATCACTCGACACCTTCCGCCCCAAAGGCGTGGCCGGGGTCACCATGTCGAGCGAGGGCGACATCGTGCTGATCTTGGATATCAAAGAGCTATTGAGCGACGTACGTGGCAGTTGAGCGAACTTCTGTTAGAGGAGAGTAAAAGTGTTTGAGAATATGACGTTGAAGAACAAATTCCTAGCCTTAGAGGCCGTGTCATTCTCCATGCTGATCATCACCGTGGTGTTCGGCCTGATCGTGCTACATGGGGCGATGGAGACCGAGAAGGAGAGTATCCAGCGCCTGAAGATGGACATCGAGGTGATGGGCGAGATCGACACCTTGAACATCGTCGTCTTAAAAGAAGCCAAACTGGCTAAAGACGTGTGGATACGCGGCACCAATCAAGACAATATCGAAAAATACAAGAGCGAGTTCATCCAAAGCGTGGAGCGCTTCCAAAGCACACATGACGCTGCGCTAAAGGGCTTGAAGCAATTGGCTGCGGGGCATCAGGGTTTCGATGGATTCATCCAGAAACTCGAGATCATCAATCAAGAGCATGCCACTATGTCGATTAAGTATCTTGCTCAGATCGAGGCGCATCAAGGTGATACGCATGATTCCGACGTCAAGGTGAAAGGGATAGACAGAGAGTTGGCGGCGCACATCAAAGAGCTGCGCGAGAACTTAGTCAAGTTCATGGATGAGAAAGGGGCTGAGAAGATCACACTCGCTGAGGATGACTACACCTCCCATCGGAATATGGTGGTGATCTGGGTCGTCATCGCGCTCTCTCTTTCGATCTTAATTGCGACAATGATCATCCGCCAGATCATGCGCCAGTTAGGCGGTGACCCTAAAGAAGTGGCCGAGGTGGTCAACACCATGGCCGCAGGCGATTTCTCACAACAACCCAAGAAGTTGCCTGAATCGGGTAGCTTGCTGGCTAATGCGTATCACATGCAAGGCAAATTGCGCGACATGATCTCCTCGGTAAAGAGTCAGGCGGCACAGGTGGGAGATATGGCACATAGTCTTGCCGCCTCGGCGAACCAGATCGCGGAGAACGTCAATCAAGAATCTGATGCGGTGAGTAGCATGGCAGCCGCCATCGAAGAGTTCAGCGTGTCCACCACGCACATCAGCGACCAAGGTGATAGTGCGAAACTTATCGCGAACAGCTCACGTAGCAATGCCGAGCAGGGTGCGCAGGTGGTGAACAAGACTGTGAGTGGATTGCTCAGTTCTGCACAGGATATTCAGGCAGCGTCGAACGAAGTCTCACGCTTGGGCGAGGATGCTTCACGCATCAGTGACGTGGTGAAGGTCATCAAAGAGATCGCTGATCAGACCAATCTGCTGGCATTGAACGCCGCCATCGAAGCCGCCCGCGCGGGTGAACAAGGTCGAGGCTTTGCGGTAGTCGCAGATGAAGTCCGCAAGTTGGCAGAACGCACCGCAGGGGCGACCAACGAGATCAATCAGATGTCTTCCAAGATCGGTGAGGTGGCAAATCATGCACTGAGCGGCATGGACAAAGTGGTGAAGACGACCCAGCAGGGTGTGGGCGATGCCGAGACGGCCCAAGTCTCCATCAAGAACATCCAAGAAAGTTTTGGTGAGGTGTCGGGTGTGATCGACGACATCGCATCCGCATTGGTCGAACAGACTGCAGCTGCTAACGAACTGGCGAAGAGCACGGAAAAAGTCTCGCAGATGTCGGAAGAGAATTCGAATTCAGCGCAGCACCTACTCAGCTTGGCGAATGATCTTGAAGCCAAGGCGCGTGAAACGCGCAACTCGGTGGAGGTATTCAAGGTTTGACCTGTTATCAGGGTTGAGACTGATCTTAATCAGCAGTGACCAAAATTTTTGAATAGGAGAGCATCATGTTTGGCGGAAAATTAAAACAAGAACATCAGAGCGCGCTACAAAGACTGGTCGAGAATGAGCGTGACATTGCAGCTTTGCGAGCAGAGCTCGCTCGACTGGAGTCTGAGCAAGCTGCTTTGCGTGAAGAGGCAACGGATGCAACAACGGCATGCCAAGTAGCCGATAAGATCTACGGCAACATGCAAGGCTTCGGCGAATCATTCATCGCTTTGCAGCAATCACAAGTGAGTGCCGCCACTGCGTTACGTGAGGAAAAGCAGCATGCCATCGAGGCGGCGGATGTTTCGGTGAAGAACCGGGCGGCAGTGATGAATATCGCGGGCAGTCTGGAAGCCTTGTCCGGCGATACCTTGCAGACATCAAAGAATGTGCAGGGGTTGACCGAGCGTGCCGCACAGATTGGCAGCATCGTGCAACTGATCAAGGAAATCGCCGACCAGACCAATCTGCTGGCTTTGAACGCGGCGATCGAGGCGGCGCGCGCAGGCGAGCAGGGGCGCGGCTTTGCCGTAGTGGCGGACGAGGTGCGCAAGCTGGCCGAGCGCACCGCCAAAGCAACCAGCGAAATCTCCATCATTGTGAACGCGATTCAGACCGAGACGAATACCGCCAAGACGCAGATGGAGGCATGGGCGGAAAAATCCAGGTTATTCAGCGCAGATGTCGGCAATGTGACGGAGAACATGAAGCATTTGCTTGATCTCTCACACACCATGGAAGGCACCATCTCGGCCGCCGCGCTGCGCAGTTTCGTCGAGGTGGCCAAGATCGACCACATCCTCTACAAATTCGAGATCTACAAGGTGTTCATGAAGATATCCGACCGCCAGGCAGACAGCTTCGCTTCGCATACCGGATGCCGTTTGGGCAAGTGGTATTTCGAGGGCGAGGGCAGGGATTGCTTTGCCAAACTGGACGGCTACCAAGCCGTGGCGAATCCGCACCAAAGTTTCCACCAGAACGGCAAGGAGGCGGTGGTGGCTTTCCATGCAGGAGAGGCGCTACGCGGCATGGAGTTGGTGGCGAAGATGGAAGCCGACAGCATGGCGGTATTGGCAGCGCTGGAACGCATCGCTGTTGCGGGTGAAGGCGACAACAGCCTGCTGTGCCACACGCCGGGTTAGAGCAGTCCCGGAAACGAATTGACGGAGCGGGTTTTGGCCCACTGTCCCACCCGAATCCATTACGCGTGCCGGGTTGCTCAGAAGTCAAAAATCAAAGCGACAAAACTTGGGGTGTAAGTGGGAGCCCGATTGATCGGGCGATTATGAAAATTTCCATCACCCGATCAATCTGGCTCCCAACGTGGCAATTGGGTTCGTCAGGGAATTCAAGTTGCGCAAACAGATGACATCCGATTGATCCTGGGGAAAGCAGTTGTCCGCAGATTACGCAGATTTTCGCAGATTAAACAACGCGTAAGATTTGATGGGTGTCGCACCTTTTGGGTGATGCGCAACTCACCCGCAAGGATATGAAAATATGCGTTAATCTGTGTAATCTTCGGATGAAAATGCGGTTTTTAGGTTGATTGACTACTGCGTAAAGCTGACCCGCCCATGACACGCGAATTTGCATTCACCGATCAGGACTTCCTGCGTATCCGCACACTGATTCATCAGCATGCCGGCATTGCCTTGGCCGACAGCAAGCAGGAGCTGGTGTATAGCCGCCTGGCGCGGCGTTTGCGCGCCACCGGGTTGAAGACTTTCGCCGAATACCTGACGCTGTTGCAGCGCGGTAACGAAGCCGAATGGGAAGCCTTTACCAATTCGCTGACGACGAATCTCACTTCATTTTTCCGCGAAGCGCATCACTTCACCCTGTTGGCTGAGCATCTGCGCAAGCTGGATAAATCGCGCCCGATCCGGTTGTGGTGTTCTGCCTGCTCGACCGGGGAAGAAGCTTATTCGATGGCGATCACGGTGGCGGAGACCTTGGGCGGATTCGATCATCCGGTGTCGATCGTCGCGTCCGACCTGGACAGCCATGTGCTGGTTGCCGCCCGTACCGGACGCTACAAGGCGGATGCGGTGTCCAAACTGTCGCCGCAGCGCATCGAGAAATTTTTCACTCCCGCCGATGCGGGGCATTTTCTGGTTCGTCCCGAACTGCAGCGCATGATCGAATTCAAGCGCATCAATCTGTTGGAGGCGAGCTATCCCATATGCGGCCAACTGGATGCCATCTTTTGCCGCAATGTAATGATCTATTTTGACAAGGACACCCAACTCGCCATTCTGAAGAAGTTCGTGCCCCTGCTGCGGCCGGATGGATTGTTGTTTGCGGGGCACTCGGAGAATTTCTACCACGCGGCGGCGTATTTCAAACTGCGCGGGCAGACGGTGTATGAGCGTGCTTCCCCTCACTAAATCATCACGCATCATCGTCGTCGGCTCTTCCACCGGCGGCACTGAAGCGTTGCGGGTTTTTCTCGGGATGATGCCGCACGACGCCCCGCCTATCCTGATTGCGCAACACATGCCGGAAATGTTCGTGGCCTCGTTTGCGTCGCGGCTGGATGGCGCGTGCGCCATGCGGGTCAAGGTGGCAGTACATGATGAGGAGATATTGAGCGGGCATGTCTATCTCTCGCCCGGACACGCCCACATTGCGCTGGCACGGGACGGCTCAACATTAAGAGTCGAATTGAGCGATGCGCCGCCGGTGAATCGGCATCGCCCTTCGGTGGAGGTGTTGTTCAAAGCTGCCGCCACGGCGTTGGGGCCAAATGCCATCGGGGTGATGCTGACCGGCATGGGCAAGGATGGCGCAGCCGCGATGCTGGAGATGAAACGGGCGGGTGCCTATAACTTTGCGCAGGATGAGCAGAGCAGTGTGGTGTTCGGCATGCCGCGCGCGGCGATCGAGCTGGGCGCGGTGGACGAGGTGGTGCCGCTGGGCAGGATGGCGGAGAGAGTGCTGGCCAGAGTGCGGGCATGATCCACCGGCCCGCAGTGGGAGCGTGATTCCTCGCGCGGTAAACCGCGCTCCCCGCAATGCGGTTTCACACCATGACAAGATCCCGATGCAGGTTGCGCATTGGGAAAAGCCCCTCTTTCGGTTATCATGCGCGGCATTGTTTGCGGGGTGTCGGCTTGCTGCCATCCTGCCAACTTTATGACCGTACCGCAGTCTTGCTGCGGGTTGCGGAAAATACTCTGGAAGCGTGGCCGAGCGGTTGAAGGCACCGGTCTTGAAAACCGGCAACGATGCGAGTCGTTCGTGAGTTCGAATCTCACCGCTTCCGCCAAAATCAATTCAAGGAGACCGTTATGGTGCGTCGTTTATTTGCAGCAAGTCTTTTGCTGGGCAGTTCGGTCGCGGTGGCCGACACGGCGGATATCAATGTCGGCAATAAGGTGGCACAGTTCAAATACGGCATGCCGAGCGGGATCGCCGGGAAATCCAGCCTGTTTGCCTCGTTTTTGTACAACAATGACAACGACGCGCTAGTGGATGCCGGCTTGCTGGTGCTGAATGAAGAGGGAAGTGTGCCCGGGCTGTCATTGGGCGTCGGCGCGAAAGCGGTCGCGGCTTCCCTGAACAAGGTGGCGCCTTCGCGCAAATTCGTGTCGGGGGTGGCGCTGGGGGGGCAGGTACGCTATGAAGTGCCTGCCGACCGCCGCTTTGCCGTGGTGGGTGAATTCCATTACGCGCCGAGCATCATCAGCTTTGGCGATGCGGATCACTTTTCGCAAGTGGCGGTAAGAGGCGAGTTTTCCCTTTCGCCGCTGACCCAGGTGTACGTCGGTTTCCGCGACAGCAAGTTCAACCTGGACAAAGGGCTGCCCACCGCCGATCTGGAAAATGGCGCGCATATCGGTGTCCGCTTGTCGTTCTGATCGCGCGCGGTCTTTCCGCAACAATAAAAACGCCCCGGTCAAGCCGGGGCGTTTTACCTGGTGCAGGCGGAACATCAATAGCCCAGCGCGCGCGCGGCCTGATAGAACAGGAAACTGACCAGCCAGGCCAGTGACAGCGACCAGAAGATGACAAAGGCGGCGAACCGGGTGCTCTTTGCCTCGTTGCGCAGGGTGGCGATGGCGGACAGGCAGGGTGTGTAGATCAGGGTGAACAGCATGAAGCTGTAGGCCTGCACCCAGTCCAGATGCTGTGCCAGCGCGCCGCTGAGCGCGTCGCCGACTTGGCCGTAGATCACGGCGAGCGCGCCGATCACGATTTCCTTTGCCACAAAGCCGAAGATGAGGGCGATGGTGAGTTGTTCGTCGATGCCGATCGGCGCGAACAAGGGATGCAGCAGGCTGCCGATCATGCCGGCGATGGTATCGGGGCCGCCCGGCTCGGCGGCCGTGGGCAGATTGGTGAGCAGCCACACCAGCACCACGCCGGCAATGATGAACTTGGTGGCGCGGCGCAGGAAATGGCTGACTTCCTGCCAGCCGCGCAACAGCATCTGGCGCAGCGTGGGGAAGCGGTAGGGCGGCAGTTCCAGCACGAAAGGCTCGCTGTTCTGGTACCTGCCCTTGAACAGCAGCGCGGTCAGAATGGCGGCGCCAAAGCTGAATAAATACAGGCTGAACAGTACCAGCGGCGCGGCTGCCGGCGAGAACAGCGCGGCGGTGATGAACACAAACACCTGCAGGCGCGCCGAGCACAGCGAGAATGGAATGATCAGCATGGTGAGCAGGCGCAGGCTGCGCGAGCGCATCACGCGCGTGCCCATCAGGGCGGGCACGTTGCAGCCGAAGCCCATCAGCAGCATGACGAAACCGCGCCCGTCCAGCCCCATCTTCGCCATCAGCGCATCCATCAGAAAAGCGGCGCGCGACAAATAGCCGCTGTCCTCCACCATCGCCATAAACAGGAAGAACAGGATGATCAGCGGCACGAAGGCGGCGACGGTGGCGACGCCGTTGTAAATGCCGTCCAGCAACAGTCCCCGCGCGATTGCGGGCAGCCAGCCGAGTGCCGGTTCGAGGGCGGCGCTGCGCAACCAGCCGAGTGCGTCGCCGACCCATAACTGGAGCGGTTGGCCGAGCAGGAAGATGGCCTGGAACAGCAGGTACATGATGCCGAAGAACAGCGGCAAACCGAGCCACGGATGGAGCATCACGCGGTCGAGTTTGTCGGAAAGATGCTCCGGCATCTGCGCCGGGATCTGCACCGCATGTTTCAGTACACGCGCCATCTCGGCCTCGAGATGTTCGTCCTGCTCCAGTTGGCTGCGCAATTGTTCTGCCATGCCGGGGGTGGGATAGCGCAGCGCCTTGGCAATGGCCTGCAGGGCTTCGGGATAGCCGTTGCCGTATTTGCCGCTGAGCAGGAAGACCGGCATGTCGAGCATCTCCGCCATCTTTTTGCTGTCGATACTGATGCCGTATTTCTTCGCCTCATCCGCCATGTTGAGCAGCACCACCACGTTCAGGTTGAGCTGCTTGAGCTGCAACAGCAGGCTCATCTGGCGCTCGATCTGGGTGGCGTTGAGGATCACCAGCGCAAGGTCTGGCACGTTGTCGTGCAGGAAGTGGCGCACCACCTGCTCGTCGTCGGAGAAACCGTGCAGGTCGTAGATGCCGGGCAGGTCGATGATCTCCACCATGTCGCCGCCCAGCAATATCTTGCCGCTGAGCAGCTCGACCGTGATGCCGGGCCAGTTTCCGACGCGCGCGGCGCCGCCGGTCATGCGGTTGAACAGGGTGGATTTGCCGGTGTTGGGCATTCCCAACAGTGCGATGCGTTTCATGGGCACTCCCATAAATCTACTGCGCGACCCGATTGCTTCGTCGCGTGCTCGTTCATGCCTCGCCTACCATTGCGGTATGTCTCGTTATTCACTGCGCGGCTCCTCGCACTCGGGGCTGCTCGCTACGATTTCTGAAAGCGCCCATCATGCTCTGCACACCGTGATCTTGGCCGCCTCGTTGCGCCGCAGCATGACATCGGTGGTGCCGATACGCACTTGCAGCGGGCCTGCGAAGCTGGCCTGGCGGATCAGCTCGATGCGTTTGCCGCTGCGCAATCCCAGCGCCCGCAAACGCAGGTGCAGCGACTCTTCGGCGTGGATGGCGACGATGGTGGCGCTGTCGCCGGGATGCAGATGAGCGAGGGTGAGTGAGGACATGATTGAATGGTTTATGGTTGGCCGCATTATTCCACAGGCAGCGCGCTTCTGTCGCGTAAGGGCGGTCGATTGGGTTAGAATGCGACCTTTCTTTTTGTGGCAGATACCATGATCACGGGAAGTATCGTAGCAATCGTCACCCCGATGCATGAGGACGGCAGCCTCGACCTGGCGGCGTTCCGCGCGCTGATAGATTTTCATATCGCCGCCGGCACCAATGCCATCGTGGTGGTCGGCACGACGGGCGAATCTCCCACGGTCAATGTGGAAGAACATGAATTGTTGATCGCGGAAGCGGTGAAACACGCCAATCGGCGCGTGCCCATCATCGCCGGTACCGGCGCAAATTCCACCAAAGAGGCGATCGAACTGGCCACCTTCTCCAGAAAGGCCGGTGCCGATGCCTCGCTCACGGTGGTGCCGTACTACAACAAACCGACACAGGAAGGGTTGTACCGGCATTTCAAAGCCATCGCCGAAGCGGTGGACATGCCGCACATCCTGTACAACGTGCCGGGGCGCACGGGCTGCGATCTGCTCAACGACACGGTGCTGCGTCTGGCCGAGATCCCCAACATCGTCGGCATCAAGGATGCGACCGGCGGCATCGAGCGCGGCAGCGATCTGCTGCAGCGTGCGCCGAAGGATTTTGCCGTTTACAGCGGCGACGATGCGAGCACGCTGGCGCTGCTGCTGCTGGGCGCGCACGGCACCATCTCGGTCACCGCCAACGTCGCGCCGAAGCTGATGCACGAAATGTGCGCGGCGGCGTTGCGCGGCGAGGTTGCCCGGGCGCGCGAAATCAATTTCCAGTTGCTCGGTCTGCATCGCAAGCTGTTCGTCGAAGCCAATCCGATCCCGGTGAAATGGGCGGTGGCCCGCATGGGCAAGATGAAGAACGTGCTGCGTTTACCCCTGACCCCGCTCTCTTCCGCCGCGCAGCCGCAGGTGGAAGCCGCGATGCGTCAGGCCGGAGTCATTTGAATGGGAGTTTTCATGCAAGTCAGAAGCATTATATTGTGGATTTCGTCGCTTGCTTTGCTGGCCGGGTGCGGCGTGTTCGATCATCGACAGGTGGATTACAAGGCGGATGCGGTCGCGGTGCAACCGCTCGAAGTGCCGCCCGATCTGGTCGCGCCTGCCGTGTCCAGCCGCGCCGCGACCGTGGCCGCGGATGGCACCCAGATAGCCAATTATTCCGACTTTACGCGCCCCGCCAATGCGGCTGTTGCCCCTGCCGCCGCGCCGGTTATTGCGCCCGTGCCGGCTCCGCTTGCAGCGGCGCAAACTCCGTCCCCGAAATTATTGAAGGTCGGCACGACTTCCTTCATTCTGTTGTCCGAACCGTTTGATCGCGCCTGGCGCAGTGTCGGTCTGGCGCTTGACCGCGCCGGGATCAAACCGACCGACCGCGACCGCAGCAAGGGGCTGTATTACATCAAGGTCGGCGGCAAGGACCAGAAATCAGCCGAGGTGCGTCTGCATCTTGCCGATAACGGCGCTGACTCAACCCTCACTGTCGAAGGGAAGGCGCCGGCGGAGACTGTCGAGCGCCTGTTGGCATCCATTCATCAGCGCCTGGCGCAGTAGTTTGTTGTGATGCGTTTTGCCTTGCTCGGCAGCGGCAGCGAGGGCAACGCGCTGGTGGTGCAGTCCGGCGCTACCCTGCTGCTGCTGGACTGCGGTTTTTCCGTGAGCGAAACCCTCCTGCGCTTGCAGCGCCTGCAGCTCGATCCCGCGTCGATCTCCGGCATCCTCGTCACCCACGAACACAGCGATCATCTCGGTGGCGTGGCCAGGCTGGCGCGCCGCTTCAATCTGCCGGTGTGGATGACGCACGGCACCCTGCGTTTTCAGCAACAAAAAATGAGCGGGCTGCTCGTGCATGAAATCAGCGCGCACCATCGGTTTCGTATCGGCGATCTTGAGATCGAGCCCTGTCCGGTGCCGCACGACGCGGCCGAGCCGGTGCAGTACGTGTTCAGTGACGGGGCGCACCGACTGGGTGTGCTGACCGATACCGGGCACATCACCCCGCACATCGCAACGACGTTCCACGCCTGCCACGCGCTGGTGCTGGAATGCAACCACGACGCGGAGATGTTGCGCAGCGGGCGCTATCCGGCCAGCCTCAAGCAGCGGGTGGGCGGCCTTTACGGACACCTCAACAATTATCAGTCGGCGGAATTTCTGGCGAGTCTCGATACCGCACGTCTGCAACATGTGGTGGCGGCGCATTTGAGCGCGCACAACAATACGCCGCAGCTGGCGGTGCGCGCTTTGAGCGCGGTGTTGTCCTGTCGCGAGGATGAGATTGCGGTCGCCACTCAGGCGGAAGGTTTGGGCTGGCGCGGGATCGGTTGATCTATTTGAGATGAACCGCCAACAAAAAAACCGGCTCGCGCCGGTTTTTTTGTGCCAAACAATACAGCTTATTTTCCCGCAGGCGCGGCTGCTTCCACGGTTGAGGCGGCTGCCGGGGCGGCGGCTTCAGTCGCCGGAGCCGCAACAGTTTCGGCAGGCTTTTCGCCACAGGCAGACAGGGACAGGGCCAACAGGGCTGCAATCAGGACGGAGCGTTTCATTTTTCTTTCCAATCGAATAATCAAGACATGCGGGTGAAGGTTTGGGTGCGGGCATCTTTTCTGTAACCTTCCCAAAGAAAAGGCCGCCATTCTAGCGAGTGGCGTGGGATAAGATAGTGGGGAGAACGATATATCTTCAGCCCCGCAACGCGCGCGCCGGCAGAAATTTCCCGGGGATTTGGAATCCGGAATTCGCGGGAGCGCCAGGCTGATCGCCGCCCTGCAAAGGTATCTGGCAACAAGGGATATTCATCAGCGTCGAAATACGCGACAAAAACCAAGCACGAGCGCTTGCACTTCTAACCTGAAACCTCCGATTCGCATAGAATGCACAGGTCTGAATTCAGGGTATTCATCATGCCAACATCTGCCACTTTGTCTCTTGGCTCCCCGCTATCCCCTGCCGCGACAAAAGTTATGTTGCTCGGCAGTGGCGAGCTGGGCAAGGAAGTGATCATTGCGCTGCAACGCCTCGGCGTGGAAACCATTGCGGTGGACCGTTATGCCAACGCGCCGGGGCATCAGGTGGCGCACCGTGCCCATGTCCTCGACATGGCCGACGGCGCGGCGTTGCGCGCGCTGATTGAACAGGAGCGGCCGCACCTGATCGTGCCGGAGATTGAGGCGATTGCCACCGACATGCTGGTGCAGATTGAGCAAGAGGGGTTGGCGCGGGTGATCCCGACGGCACGCGCGGCGCAGCTCACCATGAATCGCGAGGGCATCCGCCGACTGGCGGCTGAAAAATTGTGGCTGCCGACCTCGCCCTACAAATTCGCCGATAGTGTGGAGGAATTGCGGGCCGCCATCGACGGCGGCATCGGCTATCCCTGCATGGTCAAGCCGGTGATGTCGTCTTCCGGCAAAGGTCAGTCCAAAGTGGACGACGCGGATGCAGTGCAGGCCGCGTGGGATACCGCCGCCAGCGGCTCGCGCGTCAACCGTGGCCGGGTCATCGTCGAGGGCTTTGTCGATTTCGATTACGAGATCACCCTGCTTACGGTGCGCGCGATGGGCGAGAACGGAGCGGTCGGGACGCACTTTTGCGAGCCGATAGGCCATGTTCAGGTGCACGGTGATTATGTGGAAAGCTGGCAACCGATGGCGATGAGCGGGGTCGCGCTGCAGCGTTCGCGCGACATCGCGCAGAAGGTTACGGACGATCTCGGCGGATTGGGCATCTTCGGCGTTGAGCTGTTTGTCAAAGGCGACCGGGTATGGTTCTCCGAGGTCAGTCCGCGCCCGCATGACACCGGCATGGTGACGCTGTGCAGCCAGCGCCTGAACGAATTCGAATTGCATGCGCGCGCGATCCTGGGTTTGCCGGTTGACACCTCGCTGCGCGCGCCGGGCGCGTCGGCGGTGATCTATGGCCAGATCGAAGCGGCAGGCATTGCTTTTGACGGTGTGGGCGAGGCGCTGCGCGTCCCGGAATCAGACATCCGCCTGTTCGGCAAACCGGAATCGTTCAAAAAACGCCGCATGGGGGTGGCGCTGGCAAACGGCCGCGATACCGGCGAGGCGCGCAGTCGCGCCAAACTGGCGGCCGCCAAAGTGACTCCGGTGCGGAAATGATCCGCGCCATTCATCACGCTACTTTTCTCAGCGACGAGCTGGCGCGGTCGCGCGCGTTTTACGAGGGGGTGTTGGGTTTGCAGGCGGATCCATCCCGTCCCGCCATGGGCTTTGAGGGGGTGTGGTACCGCCTCCACTCCGGGCAACAGATCCATTTGATGGGATTGCCCAATCCGCCGACAGATCCGCAACGCCCCGCGCACGGCGGCCGGGATCGGCATCTGGCCTTGGCTGTCGGCGACCTGCCGGCGCTGATGGCGCGGCTGGAAGGTGCCGGTATCCCCTATACATTGAGCCGGTCCGGACGCCGCGCCCTGTTCTGCCGCGACCCGGATGGCAACGCGCTGGAGTTTATCGGGACGGCGGAAATATGAGCGGGACCGGCGGCAGCCCGCAAGGCTGGTATCAGGCCGCCTGCGACCAGTCCGATTTCGTCTGCGACGCGCAGCAACTTGCCGCGATCGGGCAGCTGGAAGTCTTGTGGCGGCAACTGGTGGAATTCAAGCAGCGGCGCAACCAGTTCCTCGGGCGCAGCCTGTTGAGTCCGGAGGTGCCGAAGGGTTTGTATATCTGGGGCGGGGTGGGGCGCGGCAAGACGTTTCTGATGGACGGTTTTTACGAGTGCCTGCCCTATCGGCGCAAGCGGCGCATCCATTTTCATAATTTCATGCTGGAAGTGCATCACGAGATGCGGCGGCTGGCGCATGCGCCCGATCCACTGCTGGCGGTGGCCGAGGTGATCGAACAGTCCACCCGCTTGTTATGCCTGGACGAGTTCCATGTGGACGACATTGCCGACGCGATGATCCTCGGGCGCCTGCTGGAGGCGCTGTTCGCGCGCGGCGTGGTGGTGCTGACCACGTCCAACTTTGCGCCTGACGATTTGTACCGCAACGGTTTGCAGCGGCAGAATTTTCTGCCCGCCATTGCCCTGCTCGAGCGCGAATTGAAAGTGCTGCATCTGGACGGCGATTCAGATTATCGCCTGCTGCAGATGGCACGTGATCCGCTGTTCCACTTTCCTGACGATGCGGCCAGCGAGGCGCGCATGCGGGCCCTGTTTCAGCGTCTGACCGCCGGCGTGCGGGGCGGGGCGGCTGCGATACTGATGCGCGGCCGCAAAATGCCGGTCAAACGGCTGGCGCGCGAGGTGGCATGGTTTGATTTCGCCGAGCTGTGCGGCGGCTTGCACGACGCGGCGGATTATCTGGAGATCGCGCACCGCTATCCCACCGTGTTCGTGTCGTCGATTCCGCGCCTGACCGCGGAGCGGGCGGCAGAAGCACGGCGCTTCACCTGGCTGATCGACGTGCTATACGACAATCACGTCAAACTGGTTGCTTCATTCGGGGTGAGCCCGCAACAGTTGTACGGCGATGACGGGCGGGAAGAAGAGGCGGATCGTATCGCCAGCCGACTGGCTGAGATGCAAACGCTGCATTATCTTGAACGCCCCCACCATAGTCGGGGCGTAAAACTGGGTTGACGGATGGCGGGGGCGGTGAGAATTTATGCTCCGGTCGCGAGCTTTTGTTCGTAGTCCATCTGGCACGCAGCCTGTCCCGCGTGCACCGAGATTTCGGCCTGGTCGAGAACGGGTTGCGTCAGCGTGAACTGGTTGCTGTTACGCCGCGCCGGTTGCAGTTGGCCGACAAGGAAGTCCGCGCGGGCTTTTTCCGTTGCTAGCATACATTCGGCGAGATCGGTTTTTAGGTTGGCCTTGAATGCAGCCTGCGCGGTCTCGGCACGGGCTGTTCTGATTTGCCCTTCGGCGCGTGCCTGCACCATTTCCAGCCGGGTCTGGTGCGCGATCTGCTGTTCTTCCTTGCCCAGTTGGTCCAGATAAAACCAGGCGCCGGCCGCCAATACCAGCAACACCACCAACATCAGATTTTTAATCATCGCGGACTCCCTTGTGATTGCATGTTTATGCGGAACTTTTCGCATCATAACGCATTTTTGCGGGGGCTTATGGTGCGGGGCTGGGGTGGCGCCGATGCGCCGCTTCAAGCTGTTCCAGCACCCCGGAAGCAAGCGTGACAGTGGCGCTGTCGAGGTTTTCTTTCAGCTGTTCCAATGACGTGGCGCCGATGATCGTGCTGGCGGTGAAGCGGCGGGTGCGGGCAAAGGCCAGCGCCAGGGTGGCGGGTGTCAGGCCGGCGGCACGGGCGATGCGCGCATACTCGGCGGCGGCAGCGGCGACATTGGGCTTGTTGTAGCGCTGGCCGAAGCCGGGGAACAGGGTGATGCGCCCCGGCGCGGCAGGATCGTCCAGATACTTGCCGGTGAGCCAGCCAAAGGCCAGCGGGCTGTAAGCGAGCAGGCCGATGTTGGCATGGTGACAGACCTCGGCCAGACCGCTCTCGAAGGTGCGGTTCAGGAGATGGTAGGCGTTCTGGATGCTGATAATCCGGGGTAGCCCGAGTTGCTCCGCGCAGCGCACGAATTCCATCACTCCCCACGGCGTTTCGTTGCTCAAGCCGAGGTGGCGTATTTTTCCTGCCTTGACCAATTCCGCCAGCGCCTGCAGTTGCTCGGCAATTGGGGTGGCTTCATGTTCCTGGCTGGCATCGTAATGGGTGGCGCCGAACATTGGCACATAACGGTCCGGCCAGTGGATCTGGTATAGATCGACATAGTCAGTCTGCAAACGGCGCAGGCTGCCGTCGAGGGCGGCGTTGATTTGTTCGCGGTTAATACGCGGTCCGTTGCGGATCCAGCCAAAACCGCGTGCGGGGCCGGCGATCTTGGTGGCGATGATCAGTTTTTCGCGCGGCTGTTTTTTGAGCCAGGCGCCGATGTATTGTTCGGTGCGGTGCACGGTTTCTGCGCGCGGCGGCACCGGATACATCTCGGCGGTATCGATGAAGTTCACCCCGCGCTCCACGGCGTAATCCAGTTGCGCATGGGCTTCCGCTTCAGTGTTCTGTTCGCCGAAGGTCATCGTGCCCAGACACAGGGCGGAGACTTTGAGGTCGCTGCTGCCGAGGGTGCGGTATTCCATCTTGCTTCATCCGCGCGTGTTGGACTGGCCGGAAAATGCGCTCAGTTCGACAAATGGCGCCGGCTGCCAGCCGTCTTTGCGGTGTTCCGCCACCACGTTGGTGAAGATGCCGCCGCGCACATAGAACTTGGCGGTCAGGCGCATGAAGCGCGGTTGGGTGGCGGCCACCAGGTCGTCGAGGATGCGGTTGGTCACGTCCTCGTGGAAATGGCCTTCCTCGCGGAACGACCAGATGTACAGTTTTAGGCTTTTTAGCTCGACACAGTATTGGTCGGCAATGTAATCGAGGGTCAGGGTGGCGAAATCCGGCTGCCCGGTTTTGGGGCAGAGACAGGTGAATTCGGGGATTTCCATGTGGATATGATAATCGCGTCCGGGTTTCGGGTTGGGAAAGGTTTCCAGGGTTTTGGCGGGGCGGGTGCTCATGTTTGGTGGCCTTGGTCAGTTCAGTTAGAATGCGCCGCATTATAACGCCTGCTCATTGCCCAAGTGCGTCTCAGCCAGATCAAACTCGCCGGTTTCAAGTCCTTCGTCGATCCTTCCGCCATTTCCCTGCCCGGGCAGTTGGTGGGCATCGTCGGGCCGAAC
>Ga0210024_1000937_pt1 | contig 26652 bp, 18 predicted proteins | sample CryGeymeta201525_FD_183988 | JGI IMG/M metagenome (GOLD analysis project Ga0210024, IMG submission 183988) | Groundwater microbial communities from Crystal Geyser aquifers in Utah, USA - Crystal Geyser metaG 2015-25 (SPAdes) (version 2) | ecosystem: Environmental > Aquatic > Deep subsurface >...
AACAAGTTCGGGGGGATTCTGTCTGTCGCCTCCCGCCGTTAGCGTGGTCCTAACCTTCCCCCGAAACAAGTTCGGGGGGATTACCCAAATCAATCGAGTATGTCCGTCTTCGTTTCAGCAGGGACAGTATTTTTGACGGCCTACTTATGTATCCCCGTCGGGGCTTTGCAGGGGGATGCCCGAACACGAATTCCCCCGGACTCTGTTCGGTCATGCGACCCGTGAGAGAGATGGTTAGCTTTGCCCTATGTGTAGCGAGAACCGAACGATCTCCCGCAATACCATCGCGACCCTTGCGAAACGCGACGGGTGACCTGGGCCGCGTTCCGTAGTAGAATAGGATGCCTCCGTGTGAGAACAGTGAAACGGACTTCCGCCAAGCGGAACAAGATACTTGAGCATCGGCGCATTTGCGCTCACTCACGCAATGGAGCCAAACATGAAACGCATCTTCGTTGGTATTGGAATCATCCTTGCGCTTGCCGGAACGATCACTGCCGAAGCGATGGAACTCGTTCCCCTGGAGTTCCGGGACATCCCCGTCAATGGCAACGACTTGGTTGCAGACCCGGAAGCGGTAACCGTGCAGTACGGATTCTCGACCCGCGCCGGTTCGAAGGTGGTCGAGCACGGCGACAGCATCTGTCTTCTCGACTCGTTTCGCTGGATCGAGACGCCCCATGTCGACTGGGCGACTCCCTTCGCCAACGGGCCGGTTCGCGTGCTGTATATTGCGTCACAGGCGTACACCACGCGCAATCCCATCGAGTTAGCGCAGAGGTCGGACTTCGATCTCACCATCCTTCAGGTCCCCGGTGTTCTTTCCGATGGCCCCCTCGAGCAGATGCCTGCAGTTCACGCCTATTTCCGTGAGAAGTTCACCAAACTGCTGTCCCAAGAATACGACGTGATTGTGCTGGGCTCAAGCTCGCTGCAAAAACCTGTCGAGTATATCCTTCACGCCATTCGTGACAAGGTGAGCGCGGGATGTGGTCTGGTCTGCCTACACGACGGGCAGCAATGGTGGCGCACGGACAAGGAATTGCTCGAGTTCTTCCAGAGTCTCTCCCCGATCAGCTTCGGGTACAGTGGCGTCAACGCGGTGCCGCAGCGAACCACGGTAGCGTCGCCGGTTACCGACTCCATCTCCTTCGCTCTCTGGCCGCCAACGGGTGTCCACAAGGGCAAGGTGGACGAAGGCGCGGAAGCTCTCGTGCAAGTGAATGGGTTCCCTATCGTCGCTGCGGGTCGGTTAGGGAAAGGGCGAGTGGTTGGCGTGTACTTCCATTACCCGTTGATACCCGATGTCGATCCCGAGAAGACGCCTCTCTTCGGCGATTACTACGAACCGATCTACTCTTTCTATCTGAAAGCGGTTGCGTGGGCAGCAGGAAAGGAGCCGCAAGTGCGCCTGTCCGTTCCGAAAACCACGATCTGCCGATCCGGAGAGAATGCGTCCGTCAAGGTTGGAGTGCAGGCGCGAGACAATCGGGAACACCCAACGATCCTCGAGTTCCGCCTGCAGGATCCGTGGGGCAATCCGGTCTCCGACGGCAAAATGAAATGCCAGGCCATGGCGTCTGAGCGTCAGGTGGACGTAGCGCTACCGCAATTGCTCGCCAACGGGCTGTACCGCCTCGATCTTTGGTTACTGGATGGAAAAAAAGTGGCAAACTGGGGCAGCGCGGCGATCCGCGTGGAAGGCGGAAAATCGCTCTCCGTTGAGCCACTGCAGAAGGTTGGCAAGGTCGGCGATGTGGCGAGATACAAGGTCAACACCGGTGGAGCAACCGGCACGCTCCACGTCCGGGGTGTGGATGACATGGATCGCGTGTTCCATGAATCGACTACCGACGCAAGGGACGGAAGCACCGTTGAGGTTGATCTGGGGCGCTCCTGTCTGCCCCACAACCGCGTCGAATTCTCCCTGCTCAACGGGAAGGACGTGGTGGCGCGGCAGTACGTCGATCTATGGATTCCGCGAGTCGGTCTCGGCAGCACAGCGGATGAATTCGTGCTGGCCTCCTACGGATGGACGCGGGAAGACACCCACCTTCGCCGGTATGCGGGAGCGCTGTACCGTGAAGCCGGTTTGAACGCCATCTACTCCAACTGGCACAGCCGCGGCTACATCGGCGAGGCCGGAGAGATGGGTTTGTACAGCATCAGCGGCGCGATGTCGCCCTACCTCAAACAGAACAATCTCGAGAAGGAACTGAAGAGCTGTCCCAACAAACCAGAGTCCCAGGCCGAGTGGAAAAAGAACATCGACCAGGCCATCGACGACATCCAGACCTATGGCGGCATCGGGCGTGTGCTGGACGACGAAGCATGGTTCGGTTACGTGACTTACCAGGACGGTGCGATGCAGGGAGCGCAGGCCTGCCAGTGTGCCCATTGCATGAGGTTGTTCCGTGAAGAGATGCAGCGACGCTACGGCGACCTCGTCCGGTTGAACGCTGTTTGGGATACCAACTTCAAGAGTTTCGAGGAGGTCCGCTGCATCGAGGAAGAGGAAATCATCAACAAAGACAACCCCTCCGGCTGGCTGGAGTTCCGCCAATACATGAACTGGACGTATGCCACCAAGTACTACGGTTGGATCAACGAGCAACATGCTCCTCTGGGCAAAGACTACGGCGCGGGATGCGGAGCGCCCTTCTGGACAAGCCGCGAAGGCGGCCCCACCTACAAGGGAGGCGACTTCTCCGTTATGAAGGACTCCATGCGCTTCATGATGGCCTACGGCGGCCCCGAAGCGCGCCAGTTCCGGGACGCCTACGTGGGGCAGCCGGGCGGGCAAAAATACGACCCGCCTCTGGAGTGGCGGCAGCACGGCCCGTGGTTCCACCTGCTCAACGGAGCCGACGCTCTCTGGTTCTACTACGGAAGTCAGTTGATCGGGCAGGAGCTGGCGCATCGTCAACACGCGATGTGGATGCAGGAGGGAACCGCAGACATCCGCGACGGCGTCGGCAACCTCATCAGCCGCGCGGAACCGGTGGACAAACAGGTGCGGATCCTTTACTCTTCCGAAAACGACGCAATGGCGTGGCTGTACGCCAAACGCACAGACGCGTGGAACGCTCTGCGCATCCACGAAGGAAAATTCCTCGGCGAACAGACGCTCCAGTCGCTCCTCGATGACTTCCTTTTCCTCCAGACCAGCTACATCACTGCGGACCAGATTCGAGCGGGGGAGTTGCAGGACTGCAAGCTGCTCGTCCTGCCTCAGTCGTTCAACATGGATGATGACACCGCAAAATCCATCGCCGCTTTCGTACGGACTGGCGGTTGTGTGCTCGCCGACTTCATGCCCGCGACGCGACAGCAATACGGCAAGCCGCGTCCGAAAAGCGCGCTGGGTGAGGTGTTTGGCGTTGATGCGTCCAAGTCGAAAATCCACAAAGAAGACGAGCCCTGGTACTCAGTAGGTGTCAACTTCGGAGACGCGGCGGACGGCTCCTTCTCAAAAGAACTCATATGGCTGCCGTCCGACCTCACCTTCGCCGGGCTGAAAGCAACCACATCCAGACCGCAGGGCAAGATGCTGTCGAAGAAGGGCGTGGAGACGGAGACCTGCTTCGTGAACAACTACGGGAAAGGAAAGGCGCTCCTGCTAAATTTCATGTACCGAGACCTCGATGCGGAAACCAGCGGCTGGCACCGGATGTTCGGCAAGGCGCTGGCCGAATGGGCACGATTGGAGCCACCTGCGCAGATCGTCCATCCCTTCACAAAGGCGCCCCTCCCCTATCGTCCGCTGCGGGCATTTCGGCGAGGTGAGGCCACGTTGCTTGGCTGCATTCGCGGTCGCATGGTTTGGAGCGGGGGGCGACCCGTTCTCATCGATGAAAGTCGATCACTCGATACGACGGATCGGGCGACGTTGCTGTGGCAAGAGAAGCGACACGCCTACAACGTGCGCACTGGCAAGTACCTCGGCTACGGCACCTCTGCGGAAATCAATCTGCCTTCCTATCATGGACGACTGCTCGCCTTGTTGCCCTACAAAGTGGAGAGTGTCAGAATCGAGTGTCCCGCTCACGCAAAATCTGGAGGCTCCGTGACGCTCATTGCGCAGGCAGTAGCCAGCGGAGGCAAACCGGGAGAGCACGTTTTTCGGATGGAAGTCACTTCGCCCACCGGCTGCACGAACGTCCTTTACTGCAAGACAAAGACCGCGCCCAATGGCAAGGCGGAGTTCACCATCCCCTTCGCCAACAACGACCGCGTGGGCAAGTGGACGATTCAGGTGAGAGATGTGATGACGGGCGTGGAAGGAAAGGCAGCATTGCAGTTGAAGGCATAGCGACTCCCATGACGATGCACATCCCACATCCCACACCTGCGCCTGCCTTTCCGCCGTCGCCATGCTTTGGGCAGTCAACATTGCCATCGCAGGAAGCGCAATACCCATAGCCAATGACGACTTCTCCGCAGGAGAGCCGCTGCAAGGGTGGAGCTACGAAGGTCTCTCAGTCAACGTACAGCAACTGTGCCCGGAAGAACCCCACCACGACAGTTACTTTTCTCCGCTGCTCAAGGATGGCGAGAGTTGCACATTGACAACCAGCGCCCGGATGGGAAGACAAGGGAGAGGTCATCACAGACTCTCGCGCGGCCCACTCCGGTCAACGGTTTCTGCGCCTCGCCAAAGGACGGACGCTCCTCTCCATACAGGGTGTGCATGTCACCGCTCCCTCCGTCTACCGCGTGGGAGTGTGTGGGCGAAGGGCAAAGGGCGACCGAACCTTGTCGGACGACTGGCAGGAGCCGCGTATTGGAGACTGCACGACTCGTCCAGCCCGGACATGCAACTATCCGACAAGTGGCAGCTCTTCGTAGGGGAAGTGGCCATTCCCCGACAGACACCCGAAGTCGTCAGCATGGGCATGATCGTCGACTTCCTGGGTGAACAATGCGACTTGGATGATGTACAATTGCGTCTGCTGTCGCAAGCGGGGCTCGCCCTGCCAGCGAGCATCGATATCGAATGAGGTGAAAGCGACATGACGCCGCGCGAACGAGTTCTCACAGCCCTGAAGCATCAGCAACCTGACCGCGTCCCGTTTTCATGGGGATTTGGTCCGACACCGGAGATGACCGTTGCCCTTCAGAAATACCTGAAGGCACAGAATAGCGACTGGCCAACACTCCGCCAGTCCGCGGAACACATCAACTACGTCGGCGCCGACTACACCGGACCAAAGCCACCGCCACACTGCGACATGTGGGGCGTCCAACGCAAACCGCAAAGCTACGGCACCGGCAAATATGACGAGATTGAGCGCTACCCGCTTGCCGGCTTCCAGACTCCCGACGAAGCCGAGGCATACCCGTGGCCGGACCCTGAGGATTACGACTACGCTTCCGCCCGGGAAAAGACCCTCGCTGCGCACCCCAAGCGCCACCGCGCCACCAAGTGCTTCGGCGGCAACCCGCTCGAAATCTACTCGTGGATGACGGGACTCGAAGAGACGTTGATCAACTTTCTCGTCAACCCGGAGTTGGTGGTCACCTGCCTCGAATACATTACCGGCTACTTCGAGGCGCGCCTGCGTCGGACGCTGGAAAAGATCGGCGACTTTGTGGACATCGTGTTCATTGCCGATGACCTTGGTGGGCAGCAGGGGTTGCTCATCTCGCGGGAGAAGTACCGAGAAATCCTTCAGCCCTTCCATCGTCGCCTGTGCGAAACATCGAAAGAGCTATCGCCCAACTGCAAAGTCATGTTCCACAGCGACGGCTCCGTCTTCGAGATCCTTCCCGATCTGATCGACGCGGGCGTCGACATCCTCGAAGCCGTTCAGGTCGATGCGGCGAAGATGGACCCCGCCGGACTGAAGCAGACTTACGGCAATCAAATCTCCTTCCACGGCGGCATCAGCGTCCAGCAACTGCTGCCCCAAAATAACGCGGCAAAGGTTGCCAGAGAGTGTCGGCGACTCGTCGAAGTATTCGGCAAGGGAGGCGGTTACATTGCCGCACCCACCCACGCCATCCAGATGGGCACTCCACCCGAGAACGTGCCGGCGATGCTCAAGTCCGTATTCGGAGACGAGGAATACCAAGGACTTCTCGAAGCCGCTCGCGTGACGACGTGAAACACGTCTCCACCGCAATCCCCTCCACAACGAGCGGACACAGAAAGGTGCACACATGCTCATCGACAAGGGACTGAATGACAAGTGGGTTCGACCGAACACCTTCACACGGATCGGGACCGGTAGGTTCTCCCTTCTCCTGCAGGAACCCCTTGGGAGAACCTGGCCGCAAGAGATCATCTCCTATCCCCTGCCCGCGCGCGCTGCTTCCGGTAGCGCGCGGGTAGTTCTCGATGGGGAACATGTTGTCTGCCAGATTTCCGGGAGGGCGCTCTCGATTCTGGTGGAGGACCTGCAACCTCACGAGCAACGCGTCTACGAGGTGACTCTCGGCAGGGAACATGCCGGCCCAACGCATTCGAACGGTGTCGAGGTAACAGCGAGCACGTCCCACGTCGGTCTCTCCAACGGAGTGATCGCGCTCAAGCTTCCCGCATCGCAGTCCGACTTTTCTCCCACGCGACGCGTCATCCCCGGGCCCGTGATCTCCGCACGCCGAGGAAAGGGGCGATGGATCGGCAGGGGAAGGATAGAGGTCACTCAGAAGCTCCGGTCCATAAGTACAAGCGTGGCCGAGACCGGGCCGCTGTGGACCACCGTTGAGGTGCTCTACACTTTCGCGGGCGACTACGTGTATCGCGCGCGATTGATGCTGCGTCCCGAGGACGAAGCGTGCGAGGTGCAAGAGGAAAGCACACTGCCGGTGCGTCTCTGGCCCGCGCCGCGTCCGTACCGGGAGATCGGCACTCTCGGCACATCGTTCTGGGACCAGTTAGCGGAAGACATCGCCAACCCCTGTACGCGCCCCTGCCCCATCAGTAATTTTATCTTTGACGTCCGGTCCGGCTTTGAACCTGACCGCATGATAACCCATTCCACCTCCTCATGGGAGATCATGGACATGCCCCTCGCGTCCCCGACTCTTAAGACTTACACCGCGATGCGGGCCGCGAATCCGTTCATTGACGGCGGATGGATGGGGGTCTACGATTCCACTCAGGACGAGATGCTTGGGATTGCTTCCATCGACGTGACCCACTGGAGAGTTCCCGATGACACCATCCATCCCGCGCACCGCACACCCGGCGCCAGCGCCGAGGTGCTGCTCGTGAACTCCCGGGAAGACGGCTGTCATTTTCGATTCCCCATTGAGAATCTAACGCGGCGCTGGCTCTTAACGGTGTTCTCGCGGAAGAGCGCCCGCGGTCTCGGAATGGGGAAGCCGCCGAAGTGCAAACCGGTGCGGCTCGATCCTGACTTCGAGTCACCGCTGTGGACCTTGCGAACACGACGCGGCGACTTGCGGCTGGACAAAATGAAGGACTGGATACTCGACTGGCCGGCTACGGAAGACGCGCACCCGCGCGTCCTGTGCAAATCCTCCGACTTCGCACAAGTCCGCGACAGAGTCGAATCCGTGCCGGAACTCAGGGCAACCTACGAACACACCAAACACCTCCGGCCCGCCGACCGGTACATCATGACCGGAGAGGCGAGCGGCCTGGATGCGGTCGAAGCGATCACGCACGCCAAGGAACTGGTGCAGAATGTTCTGGACCGTGGGTACGCCGGGCCCATTTACGCGATCGGTCTGGCAAGGCCAGTTCGGCGGTACGTGCTTGCATGCGACATCCTCTGGGATTGCTTCACTCCCAAGGAGAAACGCGAGGCGCGCCGCGTGTGCGCACTCGCGGCTTACATCCTTACCGATGGGGACTGGTGGCAGTACGCATACCGCCCCGGGGAAACGACCTATCTCCCCAATTTCAACGTCGACGTCTTCTGCTGCGCCGGACTGATTGGGCTGTTCCTCTCCGATCATCCCTGTTCGTCGGCCTGGATCGACTACTGCGTGGAGCGAATGGACATCGAGTTAAAGAACCACCTGCGCCTCGACGGCGGTGGGGAAGAGAACATGGGCGGCTATCTGATGTCCACCTGGACGCAGCTCTACATGCCGGCGCTGTGGGCGTTGCGGCATTGCGGGATCAGGGACTATTCCACCGATGAGAACATCCTCGCAGGAGGGAAATTCCTCCTGAAGATCATCGGACCTCCCGATCCGCGCGACAACGGTACTCGCATGATGCCCCCCATCGGCCATCACCCTAACGCACGCAAGTGCTTTCCGTTCCTGTCGTGGCTGGCTTCGTTCGTGAAAGACTCTGATCCAGTTCTTTCCTCGAACCTGATGTGGGCGTGGCGGGAGTCGGGTTCGCCGGTCGGCAACCTGTACGACCACTCCGGCCCCACAGCCAATCCTCTGACGCGTCACTACATCTTCCACAATCCTGCAATCAAGGAAACGGTCCCCGATTTGGGTAGCCACACTCTGCCGTACGTTGGTGCGGTGCTGCGAACTCATGGACACACGGACGAGGGAAGCTACCTCGTTCTCAAAGCGGGGCGTGTCCACTCCCACCATGATGACGACGAAGGTTCCTTCCACTATTTCGGGCGGGGGATTCCCCTTGCCCTCGACGGTCTTCCCCTGCGGAACGGCGCGCCAGTGGAAGAGCACAACGTTGTCAGTTTCCTTCGGTACGGTCAACCAACCGGGATCGTGGAGCACTTCACCACAACCCCCGCAGCGGACTATGTCCGCGCGCGGATTGCCCCCCGTGGTTTCTGCTGCGATCCCATGTATATTGACAACACTCACCGAAGCGGGTTTGTCCGAGAGCTTCTCCTTGTGAAGTCGCGTGAACCGGGAGGCATCGAGTACCTCGTCGTCAAAGACTCGGTGACCGGGCCGGACGCGTGCCAGTGGAACCTTGATGTCCTGTCGAAGAAACCATCCATTGAGTCGGAAGGGCGCGTCCATTTCCACGGGCATCCGCAGTTCGACATGGGTCTGGAAGTGATCACCCTCGAACCTCACAAGCCCAAGATCCTGATAGAACAGGGAACTGTCAACGAGTTGCTCAATACGAAGAAGGGGCGTGCGCAGCTTCCCGAGGGTCATGTCAACTGGCCGGTGGTGGAGCATTGGTTGATGCACCTGCCCGCTCCACCGGGCACCACCTTCGTGGTGGTTCTGTTCCCGCGGCGGCGCGACGAGAGTTCACCGACCATCCACTACCTTGACCGCGAGGAAACAATCTCGGTAACGCACGACGACGGCAGCGACCTGATCTTTCTGCGCCCAAATCCCATGGTCGGAGTCAGCCTGTCCGGGATCACCTTCCGCGGCCGCGCCGGAATCGTGCAGGAAAGAGTTGGAGAACGAATCGTGCAACCGCTGGATGCGGACAGGATGTCCCTCACTCAAGATGGGGAAACATTGGCCCACGTCCTGTAGAAACACAACCGCAACGCAGTGCGTTTTCCCCTGGACTCCCAGTCTACTTGTGGAACATTCTCACCATCGCGTCTGAGATCCCCCTTATCATGTCCCCCACCGCATCGCTCACCTTATCCTTGCGCCCGTTGGCGACAAACCAGACGGCCTGGAAAACACCGATGCCGATGTGGACAGCAATCTCACAGGAAGCGATGACCGCCCGAGCCAAAAGAACAAAGCGGTTGGTTTCCATAAGTCACGCTTTCGTGGAGTTATTTCCCGTCGACGAAGTCCCCTATCCCGAAGATACTGCTTCGTTCCAGGATCGCATGTACGCCCCAAAGGGGCATGACAACATAGCCAGGGGCAACGCCCCTGGAACAAGGAACGCCCATTTTTCTGACGCCCCAAAGGGGCATAACAACATAGCCAGGGGCAACGCCCCTGGAACAAGGAACGCCCATTTTTCTGACGCCCCAAAGGGGCATAACAACATAGCCAGGGGCAACGCCCCTGGAACAAGGAACGCCCGATTCCCCCCCCCGCCCTGAAAGGGCAAGACAACATCGGGCTTCGCACCCCAGACCCCCTCAAAAACCCAAACGGCAAAAACCCAAAATCGAAGATCCCGACTCGATCGGGACCACTAAACTGCTACGATGAGCCTTGGAGACAACGAAAACCGCCGCCCCCGCCGTTAGGACAGCCCCTGCTGCGGCTGGAGCAACGGAAGTAGAACTCGAAGTCGCAGTACCAGGACCCGCCCCGCAGGACGCGCATCTGGCCCGAACCCGGACCCGTAGGATTCTCCGAAAGTGAGGATGCATAATACTTGTCGCCAAACCAATCTGCGCACCACTCCCAGACGTTGCCCGCCGTGTCGTGGCAACCGTAGGGACTCGCGCCCTGAGGGTAACTGCCAACAGGCTTCGTGCTTGAAAGGCTGTTGCTGCCCTCCGAGTTCGCGCACTTATTCCCATCCCAATGATCCCCCCACAGAAACTTCCGACCGTCCGTTCCACGCGCCGTCTTTTCCCACTCCGCCTCGGTGGGCAACCGCACCTCCGCCCAAGTTCCCATGAACTCCGGTTTGACGATGGGATGTTTGCCTGAGCGGATCAACTTCAGCGTCTCGGGCGAAAGGAAGTAACTCAGCTTCAACAGGTTTCTGTCGGCGCACGGCATGCGCACACCCAGACACGGTGCAGTGACCACCGCATCCGGCCAGCAGAAGAGCGTCTGCCATGCCGCGTCGTTGCAGATGCTCTTGCCCTTGTCGATGATTTGCCCTACCGTCTGTCGTCCGCGCCAGTTCCGCGCATTGGAGTAGAGTTTGATGACGTGTGTGCCGTTGGAGGCAAGATAAACCTGTCCTTCACCGCCGCTGGCCAGCGGCTTATCATGGCAAACAACCGGGGTTCCATCCTGAAGGGTGACTCTCACACGTCCGCCTCCTTGCTCGGCGTCTCGCGTCCCGGCCACAAGACGACCAGTGTCCGGTCATCAAAGGAACCCCGCTTCTCGTAGCGCAGCAACTCCGCGTCGGCGTCGTACCGTTGATAGAGGGGCGCGAGATGTTTCAACAGATTCGGCAGGTGTTCTTCGGGCGGGAAGAAGTCGTCGGCCACGCCGTCGCTCATCGCCAGGAGCATCCGCGGCGGTTTCTCGAAACGGACCACGCCAACCTGTCCGTTGGCGCGCTCGATAGCGCCCTTGCCGGCGAGCGGAACGACCTGCGCGCCGTATTCGCCTTGCAGCCCCTCGGCAAGCAGCAACACCGAGCCGTCGGATTGCCACACGGCCAGCAGACCATCTCCCACCTGCGCCGCAGCGACGACATGGTTCTCCCCGTCCACGCGATGCAGCAGAAGTGTGGTGGAAAGTTGAGAGAGATCTTGCCTCGACGCGTCGGGGAAAGATCAGGGAGCAAGCCATCCTGACATCCCGTCATCCGGTCATCCCTTCCACCGTCACCGGTGCACTGGGGGTGGGTTGGATCAAGCCGTCTGTGAAGCCGCGTGAACGGGACGGGACTGCGGAGAATCTTGCAGCGACGCGTTACCCACACCCCGCGTACCGGAAACAATCCACCGTATGGTCATTCACCATCCCTGCGGCCTGTATGTAGGCGTAGCAGATAGTGGGACCGACGAAGGTGAAGCCGCGATGGCGGAGGTCTTTGCTCATCGCCTGTGATTCCGCTGTTTCAGAGGGGATTTCTCTCCAAGTGCGCCAGCGGTTCTGGACGGTTTTGCTGCTGACAAACTGCCAGATGTAGTCGTCGAAACTACCGAGCTCCTCCTGAACTTCCAGGAAGGCCTTCGCGTTATTGATGGCAGACTCAACCTTTAGTCGATTACGGATGATGCCGGGATTCTGGAGGAGCTTCTCGACGCGCCGGCTGGTGTAGCGAGCGACCTTCGCCGGGACAAAATCGTCGAAGGCCTTGCGGTAGTTCTCCCGTTTGCGCAGGATGGTCATCCAACTCAGCCCTGCCTGCGCTCCGTCGAGCAGTAGAAACTCGAAGTGCTTGCGGTCGTCGTGAAGCGGCACACCCCACTCCCCGTCGTGGTAATCCATGCAGAGCGGATCACTGGAAACCCAGTCGCAGCGAACGATTTCAGAATCCATTTCTCCTCCACTCGTATCGAATGGCTGGATTTCAGGTTCATCCGACTAATGCATACTTTCGGGATTGGATTGCAGAATAAGGGTAGACATGTTTGACTCACTGGGCAGGAATCCATTGTTCGAGGAGTCAACGCATGTCTACGTCGCTATTGTATCACGGCTTTGGGATTCGGGGCTACGAGTACAGGAGTACGGAGTATCTTTGGGGGAGGAATCTTCTTCAGGATTTTCCGACCGGCGGATCGGTTGCGGTGTCCGGTGTGTGGGTGTCAAGAGGTCCTTCGCCGCGGGACGGTGGAGCGGAGATTCCGAACCGTGCCGGTGGGAGGGAAGCGGGTCTTTGTGGTGTTACCGGTGCAGCGAGTGGAGTGTCGGTCGTGTGGCGAGTTGCGTCAGGATCGCGTGGACTTTGCCCAAGAGAAGAAGCGATATACCCGGGCTTTTGAGCGGTATGCCCTCGAGTTACTACGACACATGACGATTAAGGATGTCGCCCGGCATCTGGGGATCAGTTGGGATGTCATCAAGGAGATTCAGAAGCGCCACCTCCAGCGACGTTTTGGGCGGCCGCGACTCAAGCATGTGCGGTTTCTGTGCGTTGACGAGATTAGTATCGGGAAAGGACATCGCTACCTGACGGTGGTTTTGGATTGGGAGACAGGAAAGGTCGTCTATGTGGGAGACGGCAAGGGAGGCGAGGCGCTGCTGCCCTTCTGGAAACGGCTGCGGGCTTCACATGCCAAAGTGCAAGCGATTGCGATGGACATGTCGCCGGCCTATATCGAAGCGATTGGGAAGCATCTCCCCGACGCTCAGATTGTCTTCGACCGATTCCACGTGGTCAAGCTGTATAACGAGAAGCTATCCGACCTGCGGCGGGACCTCCAGCGGGAAGCCGAGAGCCTCCAGCACAAGGAAGTCCTGAAAGGTACCCGGTGGTTGCTCCTGAAGAATCCGGAGAACCTGAACCCTGACCGGGACGAGAAGCGACGACTGGAAGAAGCCCTGCAACTCAACCAACCCCTGGCGACCGCTTACTACCTGAAGGAAGACCTGCGCACCTTCTGGGACCAACCGGACAAAGAGACCGCAGAAGCGTTCCTGGAGGATCGGATCGCCCGGGCGGAAGCGAGTGGAATAAAGATGCTGCGGAAGTTCGCGAAGACGCTGGCGGGACACCGCTCGGGACTGCTTGCCTACTACGACTATCCACTCTCCTCCGGTCCCTTGGAAGGCACGAACAACAAGATCGAGACCGTCAAACGTCAAGCCTACGGCTTCCGCCATCCCGAATTTCTCAAACTCAGAATCCTCGGTATCCACGAAACCAAGTATGCATTAGTCGGATGAACCAGATTTTATTACATGATGAGCGAGAGGTCTGCTCACGTCAGTTGTCTAAAAGGATTGTAAGCATCCTGAGGCACCGGAGGGAGAGACCTCTCACATGACAGAGTGTAAACGAAAAGGTACGGAAGAATCAATCCAGTTGCTCCTGCAACCTGTCAGTCATTTTACGCACCGGTAAGCGCGATAGCGCTGCGGGTGTGGTCACGATCCTGCGTCCGGTGGTGACCCGCCTGCAGGCCGTGCTCCGGAAGAAGCAGCGGCAGAAGACTTCCGAGGGCGGCGAACTCGCCGAGTCAACGGATCGTTCGAGGGGATGCGGGTTTTGCCACTCCGAAACTATACAGTTTCTGCGAAGCTCACAAACTCCAGTATTGTCTGGGTCTGCGGTCGAATGCGGTGTTGCAGCATAAGGCCCAACCGCTCATGGACAAAGTGGTGGCGAAGTATGAGAAGGAGGGAGAAGCCCAGCAGGAGTATACGAGTTTCTGGTACCGTGCCACGGGGTGGCCGCGGTCGCGACGAGTCGTCGTGAACGTCGAAGTCAACACACAGGGAACGAACCAACGCTTCGTGGCGACCAACCGGCCGGGTTCGGCGCAAAGCGTGTATGCTTTCCATGCGGAACGGGGAGATGGCGAGCTCTGTGAGTTCGCGGAGAACGGCATCAAGGAACTGAAGCGAGGCTTTCAGGGAGAATGACTGAATTGCCACCATTTAAGAATGGGATTGATTCACCGTTTCCTCTCAGTTTCTTTCCGGTCGACAGAGGTGTAAGTAAGATTTGTGATCATCAGCCCTATCCAGCCCAGCCGGAACCGTAGGCGCCTATAATCTGGAAACCGAGAGTGATTGTGTAACGCAGTTCGCGGTTCGTCGGTCCTGAGTGAGTTCTTGCAACAACCCCCCTCCTCGAACCCAAAGGGTTCGCACCTTCCCCCGTTATCGAACCGAAACGGTTCGCACAGGGGAAGGAACCCCAACCTTTCGTTTATGCCTGCCCGACCCCAGGGGGCTGATTACCACCACGCATCACAAATCCGACTTGCACCCGGTCGACAGTCGATGGTTGCGCCGCAACGCACTCAAGTGATATCGTGTGCAGTACACACTGGCAGGTGTGAGCACGCGAATCGAGCATGGGGCCGGCAGCTCGCGCCAACCACCATCATTCATCACTTGTCCCATCACACACCGCGCTCACCTTGAAGGAGAATTCCCTTGGATTTAATCCGTCGTCGTTCGCACGCTACGCTGCCGCTCATCATCAGCCTGATTACTGTCATTTCAGTGTCGTTCGCCGCAAACGTCACTGTCCCTCAGGTCCGCCTTCCACTCATGGCAAAGCCACCCACCATCGACGGCAGAGTGGTTGAGATGGAATGGGCCGCCGCGACGCGGATGGTGGGGTTCTGCAAGGGAGCGACGCTTGCGCCCCTGGAAGCATCGTTCTGGGTGGGTTGCGATGGCAAAGAATTGTTCATTGCGGTGGTCAGCGAAACGCCTCCCGGTGGGAAGGTCCTCTCGCGGTTCAACCTTCTTCCCGGCGACACCGACGCGCGAACCTGGCTGGATGACTCCATCGAGATGGTGATCGATCCCTTCCACAGCGGACCGGCGGAGAAGCGGAAGCTTTACCATGCCAACATCAACGCCAAGGGCGCGATCCACGACACGGCCTATCAGGTAGGAGGCAACGCCGAAGCCTGGCGCGGCAACTGGAGAACCGTCTCACAGATGATCGGCGATGCCTGGCATTTCGAGGTGGCGCTTCCCCTGAAAGACATGGGGGTGGACGCGGTTTCCCCCAACACCACCTTCGGCATTCGCGTGTGCCGCAACTGGCACCAGACGCCCCTGGCCAGTCAGACCGAGTGGTCGCCGCTGGGTGGCGCGTACCTCTCTCCCGAAACGATCCCTGTCGTTACCTGGGACCCGGCGGCGCCGGTGGCACAGACGCTGCAGTTGACCGATCCTCACCGCAAGGGAGCACATATTGTCCTTTCGCTGATGAATCCCACGGACAAGCCGATTACCGTCAAAGCGGCGCTTCACTTCACTCCGAAGAGCAGTCAGCCGGTGATAGTGTCGCAGGCCATCACTATCCAGCCCGGTCAGACGATGCCGGTCGAACTGCGTGGTTCGGCTTTGAACGAGGACATCCACACAATACTCCGCGTGACCTCCTCGGATGAGAAGATCGTGTACTACTCTCGCGATTTCCAGTGGCGCCTCGAGCGTCCCGATGCCGTATGGACGGCGGACGCGTCAGCCAGCCGGAAAATCACAACGCAGTTCGCCTACTACCCCTCCTTCAACAAGATTCACCTTCGGTTGGATGTCAGCGCCCTCGAGAACAAGGAGCAGATCACTGCGGCGCGAACGGAGTTGCGTCGGAAGGGAGAGGCGAAGCCCATTGCGGCGCGCGACATGCCCGCCTTCGACAAGTCCGTCTCCGAGCTATTCTGGGATATCCCGTCACTGGGTGAAGGCGTATATGAGCTTGCGGCGAAGCTGACCGGTGTGGAGGCACAACCCGAAAAGCAGACCTTTGTGCGTCACGTATTCCCATGGGAAGGCAACAAGCTGGGCAAGTCGGATATCGTCGTGCCTCCCTTCACGCCAATCACCGTGCAGGGAAATGCAGTGAGCGCGGTGTTGCGCAAACACACACTTTCACCCCTCGGTCTGTTTGCCCAGGTGGAATCAGTGGGCAGGCCGCTCCTCAAACAACCGATACGGTTGGAGATTGCATCCTCCGGGAAGACCGCGCAGGTGCAAGGAACCAACTTCCGCTTTGCCGAAAAGAAGGCGACGAAAGTGGTGACAACCGGCGATTGGTCGGGCGGCGGACTGAAGGGAACCGCTCGCAGCGAGTGGGACTATGACGGCATGATGAAATGGACATTAAGCATCTTCCCCTCCACGCAGTCAGTGGACGCGATGACACTCGTCATCCCTCTGGACGCTACACTGATGCCCCTCATGCACACCTGCACTGATGGTATTCGCTTCAACTACGCGGGCAACGCGCCCATGGGACAAGGGCGCGTCTGGGACGGATCGAAGGCGCCGCGCAACTCCATCATCGGTTCCTATGTTCCCTACATCTGGGTCGGGGCGGAGGAGCGCGGACTTGCCGTCTTCGGCGAGAACGACCGCGGCTGGGTCACTTCGCCGGACGTGCCTTGTCAGGAGTTGGTGCGGAAGGGCGACACGCTGGAACTGCGCCTGCACCTCATCGCGAAGCCGACCCGCGTCGACGCACCGCGGCAGATTCTCATCGGGTTCCAGGCGACGCCCACCAAGCCGATGCCGAAGAACTGGCGACGGTGGTACGGCAGCTACGCCATGCAACCTCTCCCCGACACGCAGAAGACCAGCTTTATCGGTTCCTGCTGGAGTTGGGGCGCCTTGACTCCGTGTCTTGATGTCTATCCCAGAGATGAAGACCTCACCTTCTGGGAGAAGCTCAAGGAGACCAAACAAACCGGCGTGGTGGATGAGGAGTATCTGAAGAATTGGATCGCCGGGTTCCCCGCTGCAGACTCGCGCCAGGAGAAGAGCATCGTCGACCACAACCGATACCCCTTCCATGTCATGAAAGGCAAGCCGACCGACGTCGTCTCCTACACCAACGCTCGCGGCGTGCGATTTGACACACGCGAGGGGCAGACGTTCCTGGATGAATGGCACCGCGATGCGTTTACCACGCGGGATTGGCCGGTGGGTGGCGGCGTTGCGTACGACCTCAACCCGGGCGAGAGCTTCCGAGACTATGCGCTCTGGTACTACAAGAAGATGTACATGACGTTTACCGACCACATCTACTGGGACGACATTTTTATGCAGTCCGACTTCGACCCGATCGGCACCGAGGCCTACCGGCTGGCCGACGGGAACACCCAGCCCGCATCCGGTCTGTTCGATATGCGGGAATTGATCCGCCGCACGCGGATCCTGTACCACGAGCTGGGCAGGACCGGCTGCCTGAATCAGCCGCACATCACCAACACGGCCATCGCTCCGATACTGTCGTTTGCGGGCAGTCACCTCACGTGGGAAGACCGCGCAGGTACACAGGACTTCCAGGATCGCTTCCCGCGGGACTATATTCGGGCCGAGAGCACCGGCAGACAGCATGGCAACGTGTCCTTCGCCCTTCTCCTCCTGCACGGCACGGAGAAGGAGAGCAAAGAGAAGGTGGACTGGATCAAGCGCACCGCGGCCGGTGTGCTGCTGGTTCACGAGATGCGCCACTTCGGCCCCATCAAAGACCAGGATGACAACCTCAAGACTCTCTACGAATACGGCTATGGCCTGGATGGCGTTCAGGTTTACAACTACTGGGACGACAACCTTCCCATTGTCCTCTCTCGCAAAGACGCGGTGCACCTCATCGCAACCAAGCCCGGCAGCGCGCTGGTGTTAGTGGTCGACTATGGAGAAGGAGGCGAAGTGATTGTTGCTCCCGATCTGAAGCGACTCGGGATTTCCGGCACGGTAACAGCCGTTGACACAGAGTCCGGACAACCAGTTGCGGTCGATTCCAAAGGCGAGGTTCGACTTGACCTCAAGAAGCACGACTTTGGACTGATACGCATCGAGGGGGAGGAACAATGAGGTCCGCGCTGCCACTTCCCGTTGCTTCCCTCCTGCTCGGATGGCTGACACTGCCGTTCGGTTTCGCACTCTCCCAGGAATCTCCGTCGCCGTTGCCCACGACTGACAGCAACCCCGCATTGCGGCGCTTCGGGAATGCCATCGTACTGTACCTCAGTTTCGATGGACATGAGTTCGCCGAGATTCTTCCGGGGCCGCCAGCTCCGCAGCGTGACAAATGGGAGGACTTCCTGCAAAAAGTTGATGGGAAACAAAGCGAAGGAGTCCTCGGCCAGGGCTTGCAAACTGGCGTGTACTCCCTGAACTACACCTCGGACAGAAGCTTCGTTCTCGGCCAGACCGGTTCGGTCGTCTTCTGGTCCGAAGGGCTTTCACTGAACCACCGCGGCGAGTATTGGTGGCCGATTCGCCTCTTCACGCCGGACTACATGGTGATGGCCGGGCGCATGGGGGATCCACGGAACCGCGAGAAGCTGTATGCCTACATGCAGCGCGGGAAGAGCGGGGTGTCCACGGTGGCCGGTAGCATGGAAGAGTGGAAGGAGGAGTGGCACCTGTGGGTTATCAACTGGGATCGCAACGGTATCGAGCTGTCCATGGACGGCCGGGAACCTGCCCGGTCTCCCCTGCGTGATCCGCTGCCCGAGAAAGCTGGTGGCGGATTCCGCCTCACTTTCAACAGCGCCACCGATGACATGATCGCAGTGGATGAATTGATGGTGCTGAACATGCCGCTAAAGATCGAGGAGATCAAATGGCTGTATGACACCGCGAGCGTGCGTTAGACACGGAGACCCCGAAATGAGGAGAAGAACCACACCGGTTCGCCCCGTGGCGATTCGCTTTTCTGCCGTCCAACGAACACAACGCGAGCAACTGTTACAGGTCCCGAAGTGTCACATCGCTGTTGAAGACGACAAACCCGATGGTATCGAGTCGCAGTAAGGGAGCGACCGCGTCAGCGATATGTCTATCGTTTGTGACAACGCAGGCGCCGGTGTCGCGAGCGTGTCTGGAAATCGCATCGTCAGCAGATGAACCGGCTGGAACCATGACGATCTCCTCCAACTGCACCAGCCGCGCAAGCCCGGCGGGGTCGTCAATCTGATAGGGTAACGACGCATCCACGTAAATCCAAATGGGAAAGAAGCCCCCGGAACGCAGTTCTTCGCGCACACTTAGTACTGCGCGCAGTTTTGCCTTACCACGCTGATCGCGTTCGCAATGGGCGACGTTGCTGCCGTCGACAATGGCGGGGGTCAGCCGTTCAGCGAGTACTCGGACAAAGTAGCGTCCTGCGCTGCCTGTCAGCGCGGCGGTCAATGCACGGTACTTGTCGATATCCGTCCGTTTGAGGGTATCCACAAGTCGCGCATACTCCCTGACATTCGTTTCGTGGTTGGTTGAGATATCGCGGACGATCTGTTTGATTGAGAGTGCGTGATGCAGACCATCCGCTCTGAAGCGGATTTCGTCGCCTTGCTCATGCGGTGCTGCAAATTTCTCGCAAACCACCCTTACCTGCTCTCCCGTGAACTCGGAGGCGGCTGGCTTGGGACCCGGCGCCTTTTCTGATGTGGCGGGGGAGCAAAGGGCTGCCCGTGCCTTGCTCAACGCCTTTTTGAGTTCGTCCCGCGTTTCTTCGGCTTTGACGCGCGCCCTTTCGGACCGATCCAACGCCTTCTGCATCTTCTTCACTTGCTTGTGGATGTCGTCAAGCTCCTGTTCTCTTCCAGCAAGCCTCGCGCGCGCTTCTGCCAGTTGGCATTCCGTCGAGCGGGTCCGCTGCTCGGCCTGAGACAGCGATTGCCTGGCTTCTTCCATCTGCTGCTTGAGCAATTCAATCTCGCGCTTGACCGGGGTCGCATCATCCGATTGCCGGTCACTCTCAGACGCAGCGTCCACCTCAGCCGGTTCAGCCTTCTCGGAAACGACGCTTGGCTCCGGTATCCCCCTTAACGCTTCGGCGCCCTTGGGCACAAGCTCCCTGACCTCCTTTCTCTCGTCGGCCGCCAGAGCCAGCACCACGATAGCTCCCCCCCACTTCTTCCCCAGAGACACGACATGTTCACGCACACAGCCGACATTCTGTCCCCGGATTTCCTCCAGTACCGGAGCGCCCGCCCCCGCCCAAAGGTCCAGAGCCATCCGGCATATTTCCGGAGATTCCTCAAACAGCTTCAACGCACGAGTGCGAATCATCGGTAGTGACAGATTCTGAGGCTTCACCTCGAACCCCTGAAAAACAGAATTACAAACATCCGGGAAACCCTTGAGACACTTGAGGAACTGCTTCCTTGGCACGATTTCAGTTAGACGCTCACGCGCAAAGGAAGGTAGGTCTCTGGTAATCATTTCCTGGAACATCCGGCGAGCATTCCTTTCCAATCAATCATGAGCACGAGTTCCTGCTCCGAAGGCGAATCCACATCCGCACTTTAGCACGTCTATGGATGGAGCGGCAAGGTTGCAGCCGAATTGCTCTCAGCAATTCGGCTGTGCTACAATGCCAATGCTTCTATTAATTAATGTTGTTAGTTCTTCTCCAACGGAGGATTCTGAATGTCATCTGCAACGTCCGTCGAGGTAAACGCTCCCCCACCACCACATCTCACAGATCAACTTCTCGGCAAGGTGGCCGTTCTCAAGACCTCGCCGGACACAGTGCTCGACGACATCGCTCGCCTGATGCGGATGGTTGGATACACGGACGCGCTGCCAGCAGCCAAAGATACGCTCCTGAAAATCAATATCTCCTGGCAGCACTTTTATCCTGCCTGTTCCACAACCCCGTGGCAACTCGAGGGCGTCATCAAGGCGATGTTGGAGGACGGATACGTGGCGCAGTCGCTCATCCCCGCGCAAAACCGCACCGTCGTCGTGGATGCCAAAGAGGGCGCGGACAAGAACAAGCACACGCCCGTAGTAAAAAAATACGGCATGGACTTCGTCTGGCTCTGGGAACCACAGGTGGAATGGATCGTTTACGAACCCAAAGCCGAAATGAAGGTGCTCCACGACGTCTTCCCCAAAGGCATCGAGATCCCGAAGATGTTCATCGGCAAGAATGCGCTCCATCTGCCGACGATGAAAACCCATGTATTTACCACGACGACCGGAGCGATGAAGAACGCGTTCGGTGGACTCCTCAAGGAAAACCGCCATTGGACTCACAGCGTTATCCATGAAACCCTCGGTGACCTGCTCGCCATTCAGAAGGAGATCCATCCCGGGCTGTTCGCGGTGATGGATGGAAGCACAACAGGCAAGGGTCCCGGTCCCCGCGCGATGGAACCTGTCATCCAGAACTATCTCCTCGCCTCCGCCGACATGGTGGCCATTGACGCCATTGCTGCGAAAATGATGGGCTTCGACCCTATGGGCCTCAAGTTCATCCGCCTCGCGCACGAACGCGGTCTCGGCATCGGCAATCCCTCCGAAATCGAAGTCATCGGCGAGGATGTTTCCAACGTCAACTTCGGCTACGAAGTGGGTGAGACCCTCGCCAGCCGCGGACAGAAAGCCATCTATCACGGTCTCTTGAAGCCTCTCGAGAAACCACTCCTCCGCAGTCCCATCGTCCCCTGGTCCTACACCGCCAGCAACGTCTACTACAACTGGTTCTGGTTCACCAAATATGGCCGCAAACGAGTGGACGAGTTCATGAAGACGGAGTGGGGGAAGTTGTTTGAGAGCTACTGAGTCAGTAACGCGACGGCGGGTTCCGGGCGTTGCAGAGTGCACCTGGCCGTGATACATTCCGTATTGGCGGGCAGCGAAGAAGCAAAATGAAGCCTCGGAAGTTGACAACTCTGGAGTTCAACCGTGAATTTCCGCTGGAATCAATGGAACACACAGCACATCGCGGAACACGGCGTTGAGCCGGAAGACGCTGAGGCCGCTGTGCTCGACGCCAGTGCGCCCTATTCCCGGTATCGAGGGGATGGGAAGTGGCTGGTCTGGGGTCGAGGGACAGACGGAAAGCCCCTTCAGGTCGTGTTCGTATTCGACGAGGAAGGAGCGATATTTGTCATCCATGCGCGTCCGCTGACTCCAAGGGAGGAGCAGCGGTTTCGCAGGAACCGAAAGTGAGGTAGAGAAACCATGCGCAAACCTTTCACCCGATTGACATCAAAGGAGTTGGGCGAAGCGACTGCGGAGTTCGACACGGAATTTGTCGTTGACTCGTTCGGCGACCCTCCGGGGGATCTGATGCCTCTGTGGGCCAGGGCGGTAGGCGAGGTGCAATCGCTTGAGGCGAGTCAGGAGATTACGGTGGTCAGGGTCGGGCTGGAGCGGGAGCTTCTGACGAGGTCGGACAGGCTGGCCCGGGACAAGGGCTTAAGCCGCGCCAATCTCATCGCTCGCGGACTCAAAGCCGTATTGGCTGCCGAAGGAGAACTTTGAGCGAGGCTCGTCTTTGCTGGCTGTGCTGGCTCTCGCTTCGATGACGGCTGTCGCCGACGAGGAGTCGAAGCCGGAGTTTGTGATTGATGCGGGAGGGCATACGGGTATCGTAAATGATATCGCGTGTTCCTCGGATGGGAAGACCGTCGCCTCGGCAAGCGATGATAAAACCATCCGCATCTGGAGTGCCGAGGACGGCGAATGCGTGCGCGTGTTGCGTGGCCATAGAAGAGGCGTCGTCGCCGTGCGTTATTCCGCAAACGGGCAACCGCTCGTTTCCACAAGCTCCGACGGAACCGTGAGGATATGGAATATTGCGACGGGCGAGACGGAAACCGTACTGCGCTCCCCGAACTGCGGGAGTTCCTTCGACATATCCAAGGACGGAACAATGATAGCCGTAGGCGGTGAAGGAGCGATCAGCGTTGTTTCGCTACCATCTGGGGAGACGCGCGAACTGACAGGCCATACGAAGCCGGTTACTGCACTTCATTTCTCACCGGATGGCACGCGTTTGGTTTCCACAAGCTACGACCAGACGGCTCGAATCTGGGATGTCAAGACGGGAAGCTGTATTTACGTATGGCAGCACGATCACGTTGTTACGGGGACAGCAATTACGCCTGACGGCCAGCCTGCCGCAACGGTTGGGTTCAGCAAGAAGTTGCTCCTCTGGGATATCAACCGTGACAACCCCATCGCCTCAATCGATATGTCTCCTTTTGGCGGGAATAGGTGCTGCTTCAACTCCACCGGGAGCGAGGTATACGTAGCGGAGGCGCTGATGGAGAAATCATCCATATCGCCCCATGGGAGCGAGGAATGAAAACGGACCGCGTTGCAGGAGGCACAACCTGCCTCATTCCTTTGTCCCCGCCCACCGCACCGCGTTCTCAAGCAGGGTCTTTTCCGCTCTGGTAGGCGCCGCGTCTTCGTCGCTCGCGTCAAGCCCGATGGCCAGACCACAGGCCACGTACCGCCCCTTGCCGGTGTCGCCGCAGATGGCGACGGGGCGTCCGCTCTGCTGCGCTTTCGCGACCACGACTCCGTGCGGGCCGGGCTGCAGCTCGATGTGGTCGTAGTAGCTATGCGGCAACGGGACGCCCACCTCGATGCCGCGGGTCACCGGATGGTCGAGGGCGGCGACCCACTGGGAGTCGCGCACGTGCGCCAACCCCTTCTCGCACACCTCCGGCACGATGGGTGGCAGCCCACGGTAGCCGACCGCGTCGTGTGTGGCGATCAGACCACCCCCATTCGCCACGAAATCTCGCAGCAGCTTCGCCTGCGCTTCACCGAAGACCTCGACAGCCCGTGGCTGGGGCATCACGACAACCTGGCAAAGGTCAAGCGCGCTTTTCTCGATGCGATAGATCGCCTGAGCATCCATTCCAGAGGACTTCTTCAGGACTTCCAGACAGGACGCCGACCCGTAGCCGTTCATCACAATGCCAACCCGCAGCCCCTTGCCGGAGAACCGGGGACCGCTATACCGCGCCCGCCCTTCGTCGGTAATCGGCAGCAGGTTGGGAACTTCAAAGATGGGGGAATCGGGACCGGATTTCACGATAGAGACAACGCCACAGCAGCCCCGACGGTTCTCCGGCTTGTCGCTGGAGCGCACGCCACGGATGTCCGCCAGCACGAAGTAACGCAACGCCGGGTCGTAAGTCGCAACCACCAGGCGGTAGACGTTGTCCTTGTTCTGGCACGCGGCGACTCCCTGGTGTTCGTCCTTCGCGACATCCGTCAGTGATTCAGGTTTGTCCTTCGGCGCCGTCGCCAGCGCCACCCGCCGCATGTAAAGCCCATGCCACCCGCTCGTGTAGGCGAAATCTACTTCGTATCTGCCGGTTCCTGAGACGCACTCAGTCACTTCCCAGGTCTTGCGGATTCCCTCGTTCTTCTCGAAGTCGTTGCTCTCCCACTTGCCGATCTCCTGCCGTCGATAGGGCTTGCCAGGGTCCTGGATGCCATCGACCGCAAGGGTCTTCCCGATCCTGCTGACCGTCTGTTCTGTCACCATGATCGAGTCCTGGAATCGTGAACCCCCGAGTCCCTGTCCCACGCTTCGCTCCCACTCCCTCAACGCGCTCGCCGTCTGCGCGCCGGTCTTCGCGAGGCGGCACATGGAGTCCTGCACCTGCCGTCGTTCCGGGTCGCTGGTCATGTCAACGGAAGACAGCTTCGCACAGAGGCCGTTGATTTCCTTCACCATCTGGACATAGCCACCGATGACCTGCGTCTCGGTGGTCAGCCGCGCATCGCCGATTCTCTTCGCAATCGTCAGGGCCTTGGCGCAGGCGGCGAGGTCTTCCTCGATGTGCTTACGAGAGGGGAAGTAGCGGAACATCCCCTGTCCGAGAGTCGGTCGCGTGTGTGACGCGACGACCTGCGCCGCGCCGCCAAAGAACGCGGGATACGGGATGCCCGAACCGTACACGTCCCACCCGACGGGGCCGAGCATCACCGCCCACTCCGCAACGGCATCCGGGTCTTTGAGTCCCTGCCGCGTCGCCCACGCGGCGGCGAACTCCCGCTCGTCGCGCCCTTTGGCGTTCCACGACCACTCCGCCGCCGCAGTCACGTTGAATTCGTAGAAGCGGTTGTTGGGGGTCGCGTAGCCGCAGAGACATTGCAGTTTCTTGTCAACGAACTCATTCATCCGCGCCTTGATAAACTGCGCGCCGCTCCAGGGACAGACGATGCGCCACGAAGCGGTCAGTTGCGGATAGCATCCCAGCCACCGTCCCTTCGCGGCGTAGTCGGCCAGCAGCGGATCGATCATCGGATTGCGGGTCGAGTCGTAGGTCAGCCCGCCGTGGTAGTAGGAGATGCCGACTTCGGGCGGCACCATCGCGAGCACCTTGTCGTTGCTCCGGTAGCTTCCCTGGGTCAGCAGTATCCGCAGCCCCAGACTTGGCTTCACCGCTTTCGCCGCCTCCCAGGCCCGCAACGCCACCCGCGTCTCCAGAGCGAACTGGTTCTGGGACTGACATCGGTCGCAGGCGCATTGCACGTCATTCTCCGAGAGCCACACGCAGACGTCGGACACCTCGGGGTAGCGAGCGAGGCAGGTCAACCAATCAGCCATGATCTCCTGAAGTTTCGGTTGGGAGAAGCACGCGGGCTTCACGTTGCCGATGCGCTTCCAGGCATCTGGATCGCCCTTCCCTTTCAGCTCGGGAAAGCGGACGAACAAGCCGGTCCCTTCCATCTGCTCGAGGTGGGTGATGATCGGCACGAAGTTCAGTGCGTGCAGTCGCGCTTGCTCAAGCAGTTTTGGATTGACTTTGGCGACACCTTTGCCCTCGGCGTCCACCGACAGGTCTATGTGCGCCTCGACCAGGTTCATCTTCTGCTGGGCGAACCACTCGATGTCGCTGGTGGAGCTGCCGCCCCACTCCCCGCGCTCGGCGAGGTCAGGCCAGTCGTTCACCGTCGCCAGAGGGATTGTCACCGTCCCCTCCGCGAACTGGCCTTCGAGCAGTTGCTTCAGAGTCTGAGCCGCGTAGTAGACGCCTTTCTCGGTCAGTCCCGTCAGCAGCAGGCGGTTCGGGGCGACCGGCTGAATCACGTACGCCTGTTCGGGGTTGGGCCTCTGCTTCAGCCCCAACGCAGCAAGCGTCTTCACCCCCGCCACGCAACCGGACGCGTCACAGACCCCAACGAGAATCTCAAATTTGCCCTTCCCCGGCCTTGATTCTGCGCCCGACTTCTCCCGAATCAGCCCCGTCAACTCCTTCGTAGCCGCCTGCGCCAGCTCTCCGGCATTGTCAACCGCGATGACACGGACGTCCGCCGCGTTGACCTTCACCTTCTTCTCGATCCGAATCTGCTTCGGCAAGGGAATGACCCACCGCAGCCAGCGAGACTCCTCGGCTTTCGTCACACGCAGAGATTGCGACTCGGCCATCGTTGCCGACAGAAAAACTACAAGCATCGCCACCCGCCAACCAGATTGCATGACCACAACACCTCCGAGTAACTGCTCTGCCCGCCTCAGGCGAGGCATTGGGCAGGCCAATATGGATTGAAATATATCAGAATTCCGTTCGAGGTGCGAGAGGCGGTTGAATCCGGGCTGAGCATGTGGCTGTGAGAAGGGCTTTACTCCGCTCTCCGGAAAATTAGGCAATAGTGCATCGCTTCGCAAGTTTGCCAACAGAAGGACACCGGATCGCTTCAGCGTCCGGTAGCTCACACAGGCAGCTACACGATGGAGGCTACCCTCCTTTTCTCCCCTTTCAACCC
>Ga0210024_1000940_pt1 | contig 26632 bp, 25 predicted proteins | sample CryGeymeta201525_FD_183988 | JGI IMG/M metagenome (GOLD analysis project Ga0210024, IMG submission 183988) | Groundwater microbial communities from Crystal Geyser aquifers in Utah, USA - Crystal Geyser metaG 2015-25 (SPAdes) (version 2) | ecosystem: Environmental > Aquatic > Deep subsurface >...
TCTCGCGAATCGTATCTCGCATTTTGGTCATAATTATTTTTTATCTATTTTTAATAAAAAAAGAGGATTTTTAAAAAATTTGTAGAAATGGTAATATATAAACAAAATATGAACCAGAATTTAATCTTTAAGAAAGGAGGGGGCAAAGAAGTGAAGGCTTTGTTATTTGGAGAAATTCTCTGGGATATTATAAATGGCAAATCTTATATCGGTGGTGCTCCCTTTAATCTTGCTGCCCATCTTTCGAAAATGGGAATTGAATCTACACTCATCTCTTCTGTGGGCGAAGATGTCCTGGGGAGAAAAGCCCTAAAAGAAGCTGAAAAACGGGGTATTGATTCTACCTTTATCAGAGTCAATCCTTATTTACCCACTGGAACTGTAGAAGTAAGTCTTGATGAAAAGGGTCATCCTACTTATCTGATAAAGGAGAATGTTGCCTGGGACAATATTATTTTAGAGCAAGATTTAATGGATAGTTTAGTAAAAAATGAATGGCAGGTATTCTGTTTTGGAACCCTGGCTCAACGGACGAAACGAAATCGAGAAATACTCAATCAAATTCTTTCCAGGATTAATGCTGATGATGTATTTTATGATGTAAATTTAAGACAAAATTATTATGAAAAGGAATGGATTGAAAAATCATTATGTCAAAGCTCAATAGTAAAGCTAAACGATAGAGAGGCGTTTATTCTTTCTGAACTTCTTTTTGAACAAACCTTAAAACAGGAAAACTTGGCGGAATTCCTTTGCCAGAAATATGACCTTTCTATTGTCTGTATTACCCACGGTAAGAATGGATCATCTATTTACCATAAGGGCAAGTTGGAGAAAATAATCGGTCTAAATGGACCGGTAGCCGATACCGTAGGAGGTGGAGACAGTTATAGTGCAGGCTTTTTATTTTCTTATTTATGCGGAAAAGGCATCTATGAGGCGGCAGAGTTTGCAGAAATGGTGGGTAATTTTGTGGTTTCCCAATCTGGCGCAGTACCAGAATATCCCCAGTGGTTGGAAAAGGAGATAGAAAATTTAAAACATAAAATAAAAAAAGGAGGATAGAGTAATGAAATTAGAAAGTCTTGAATTTGAAAATAATCAATTTATTCCGGCAAAATTTACCTGTGATGGTGAAGACATTAATCCTAGCTTAATTATTGAGGAGGTACCAGAAGAAACTAAAAGATTAGCCCTGATGGTGGAAGATCCCGATGCGCCTATGGGAATCTGGGTGCATTGGATAGTCTTTAATATCCATGTTACCGATATTATTGAAGAAAATTCGGTTCCAGGGACACCAGGAATTAATGATTTCAGAAAATTGGAATATGGAGGCCCCTGCCCTCCCTCGGGTACTCACCGCTATTTCTTTAAATTATATGCCCTTGATGAAAAACTCCATTTAGAAGAGGGTTGTAAAAAGAAGGAATTAGAAAAAGCCATGGAAGGGCACATTTTAGCTACCGCGGAATTAATTGGTCTATATACCAGAGAGAAAAATAGATAATAATAAAGGGGGTTGAAGATGAATAAGATAATAAAAATTATAATATTTTTGGGATTGATTTGGTTGGTTGGTATCAATATCTATGCCGCCGAAGTTGAGGTGGAATCAGAGATTAGTGAGATTTGTGTTTATACTGATTCTGCCTTGATCAATAGGGTTGCTCATCTTGAGCTGGCTACCGGAAGCTATAAAGCAGTTTTTTCTAATATCATTCCCGAGGTTGACGAAAATTCTTTAAGGGTTTCTGCAGAGGGTAGTGCAGTAATTAAACTTTTTGGAGCACAGGTGAAGAAAGAGTATTTAGAAGAAGTTCCCTCGGAAAGAATAAAACAGCTTGAGGAGGAAATTCAGAGATTAGAAGATGAGATAGCGGGAATGCAGAACCTTAAAGCCGTACTCACCGAGAAGAAAAATTTTTTAAATTCAATAACTCTATTTTCCAATGAACAAATTCCTCAAGATTTGGTTACTAAGATGCCACCAATAAGTGATTTAGAGAATATACTTAATTTTTTAGATCTAGGACTAAAAGAGAATTATGCCCAGGCCTTAGATTGTGAACTTCAAATTAGAGATTTAAAAAACAAGATGGAAACTTTACAAAACGAATTGTCCCAGATATCCGGCGTGCAGGAAAAAATAAAAAGGTCAATTATAGTAGAGCTGGAAGTGTTAAAAGAGGGGAGCGCAGATTTGAAGGTCTCTTATCTGGTGAAAGGCGCTTCCTGGAATCCGATTTATGATGCTCGGGCAAATTTTGAAACATCGGAAGTTGAATTAGTCTCTTACGGAGTAATTAAACAGGCTACCGGTGAGGATTGGTTAGAGGTAGATTGTTCTTTATCAACCGCTAAACCAAGAGTCGGAGGGAGCATGCCTTATGTTGCCCCCTGGTTTTTAAGACCCTATCAGCCTGAAGTTAGGAAAGATAAAATGTCAGTAGCGTCAGCACCAGCTTATCAAACGGAAGCATTTAAAAAAGAGGCAGGAGCTTTGGAAGAAAAAGTTGAAGGGGAGATTGAATTTGCCACGGCTGAAGAAAAAGGTATTGCGGTAGTATATACCCTTCCGGCTAAGATAGCGGTGAAATCTGATAATTCAGAACATAAATTTCCTATTTCTTCCCAAATTTTATCAGCGGTGTTTGAATATTCAAGCTACCCTCGAGTTAGCCCATTTGCCTATCTGGGTTCCCGGGTAACCAATAGTAAGGGACTTCAATTACTTGCCGGTCGGGTGAATATATTTTTAGAAGGAGATTTTGTGGGATTCTCCAGTATGGGCAATATTGCTCCCAGCGAGGAGTTTGATTTGTATTTGGGAATTGATGAAAATGTTAAAGTAAAAAGGGAATGTCTGGAGAAGAAAGTTGATGAAACTTTGATTGCCGGGATTCCTTCGCGGACCAAACGCACGACTTATAAATACAAACTTACGGTAGAGAACTATAAATCTAAAAAAATTAAAGTAAAATTATATGAAGCTTTACCTATTTCAGAAGATGACCGTATTAAAATAAAGATAAATGAGATAAGTCTCGAACCAGGGATAAAAGACTGGGAAGACCGAAAAGGAATCTGGTTATGGGAATTAGAATTAGAACCTCAGCAAAAGCAGGAAATATTTTATACTTTTACAGTTGAGCATCCCCGAGATATGATAGTAGAAGGATTATATTGATAATGCTCTTCAAGTGATGGGAAACCTGCAAGCTATGTCTCCACAAGGGGGAGAATCGGAAGGGTCTGCGGAAGCTTCGGGAAAATTATGGATTAGCAGCAAGACCTGGATACCTCTACGGATGTTTATGGAAATGAAAGTAAAAACAGAGGAAGGAGCTGAGGGAATGGCTATGAATACGAAAGTGACTACAGATTTTAAAGACTATCGGCAAGTTCTTTCGCTGTTTTTTAATAATAATAAAAAAGGAGGTAAAGGTAAATGACTAAAAGATTAGAAGTTTACAAATGCGAAATTTGCGGAAATATTGTTGAGGTATTACATATCGGTAAGGGCACATTAGTCTGTTGTGGGCAGGAAATGAAGCTGATGAGAGAGCAAACTGCTGATCAGACTACCGAAAAACATGTACCGGTAATAGAAAAAATTCCTTCCGGAATTAAAGCGGTGGTTGGTTCAACCTTACATCCTATGGAAGAAAAGCATTATATCGAATGGATAGAAATTATTACTAAAGGAGGTGCTTCTAGAAAATTCTTAAAACCGGGTGATAAACCAGAGTCTCTCTTCAAAGATGTGGAAGGATTAGAAAAAATTAGAGAATACTGTAATATTCACGGATTATGGGAACATAAAGAAGGTAAATAGTAATTTAATTGTAGGGGCGTATGGCATACGCCCCGGATAGAAGTAGAAGTATCAAGTTTTAAGTCTTAGTTTTTTAAAAGGAGAGGTACAATGGATTTAAAAGTTCTTTATAATATCAGCTATGGTATTTATATAGTCAGTTCAAAAAAGGAAGACCAAATAAATGGACAGATTGCTAATACAGTGTTTCAAATAACTGCAGAACCTGCCACCATAGCGGTTAGTATTAATAAAAAGAATTTTACCCATGATTTTATTACTCAAAGTAAGGTCTTTGCTGTTTCAGTATTAGAACAGGAAGTTGATATGAAATTTATTGGAAGATTTGGTTTTAAATCGGGAAGAGACCAAGATAAATTTGAGGGGATAAATTATAAAATCGGAGTAACCGGTTCACCTATAATTATGGAAAACACTATAGCTTATCTCGAAGCAGAAGTTATCCAGGCCATCGATGTCGGGACTCATACTTTGTTTGTAGGGAAAGTGGTCGAGGCTGAAAATATTAAAAAAGCAAAACCATTAACTTATGATTATTACCATCAAATAAAGAAAGGCATCTCTCCCCAAACTGCACCTACCTATATTGCTGATAATAAGAAAATAGAAAATAATAAAAAAAGAAAGGAGTTAGAAAAAATGGCTAAATATGAATGTTCAGTTTGTGGATATATTTATGATCCTGAAAAGGGAGATCCAGAATCAGGAGTAAATCCCGGCACTCCTTTTGAAGATCTTCCTGATGATTGGGTCTGCCCGATATGTGGAGCAGGCAAAGATGAGTTTGAGGAGCTGAGCTAAAATGGCGGTAAAAGAAATAAAAAAAGATATTTATTGGGTTGGGGCAATTGACTGGGATAGAAGGTTATTTGATGAACTTATTCCTCTTCCTGAGGGCACCAGTTATAACTCTTATCTGATAAAAGGTCAGGAAAAAACAGCTTTAATCGATACAGTTGATCCGACCAAAGAAGATGTTTTATTAGATAATTTAGATGATTTAGGGATAGAGCAGCTTGATTATTTAGTGGTAAATCATGCCGAACAAGATCATTCTGGAGCTATCCCCATAATATTAGAATTATATCCGGAAGCAAAAGTAGTTACTAATGAAAAATGTAAAAAAATGTTGATAGAACACCTTCTTATTAAAGAAGATAGAATTTTAACTGTCCATGATAGTGATACCCTCTCTTTGGAAGGGAAAACTTTACAGTTTATCTTTGCCCCCTGGGTGCACTGGCCGGAAACTATGTTAACTTACTTAGAGGAGGACAAGATTTTGTTCAGTTGTGACCTCTTCGGGGCACATCTTGCCGAGAGCAATTTATGGGTGGATAATGAGTCTAAAGTTTATTTTGCCGCCAAACGTTATTATGCAGAGATTATGATGCCTTTCCGCAGCAATATCAAAAAACATTTAGAGAGATTAAAAAAATTAGAGATTAAAACTATTGCCCCCAGTCACGGCCAGATCTATCCTCGTCCAGAATTTATTTTGTCAGCTTATAGAGAATGGACTTCCGATGAGGTTAAGAATGAGGTAGTTATTCCTTATATTTCTATGCATGATAGCGTTAAGGAGATGGTCTATATCTTAACTGAAGAGTTAATGAAAAATGGAATAACTGTCCAACCCTTTAATCTTACCCGGACCGATATAGGTGAATTAGCTATGGCTTTAGTTGATGCTGCCACTATCGTAATTGCCTCACCTACGGTTTTAACTGGAGCACATCCCCAGGTAGTGTCAGCAGTTTATCTGGCCAATGCCTTAAGACCAAAATTAAGATATGCCTCGATTATTGGTTCTTATGGATGGGGAGGAAAAATGTTGCAAGATATTACGGCCATGATAAACAATTTAAAAGTAGAAATCCTTTCCCCGGTAATAATAAAGGGTTACCCCAAAGAAGAAGATTATGATTCTTTAATAAGATTAGCCGGTGAAATAGCAGAAAAACATAAAAATTTATAAAGGTTAAATAAATATATTTTTTATAAAAATGGTGAGGGAAATAAAAAAATGAAAAATATAAAAGGAACAAAAACTGAAAAAAATTTAATGGAGGCTTTTGCGGGAGAATCTCAAGCCAGAAACAAATACACTTATTTTGCTTCGGTAGCTAAAAAAGAAGGATATGAACAGATCGCCTCTCTTTTTTTAGAAACAGCTGAAAACGAAAAGGAACATGCCAAGCTCCATTTTAAAAAGTTAGAGGGGATTGGAAATACGAGTGAGAATTTAAAAGCAGCGGCAGCCGGGGAAAATTTCGAATGGACCGAGATGTATCCCCGTATGGCTAAAGAAGCACGAGAGGAAGGGTTTGAAGAAATTGCTAAAATGTTTGCCGGGATTGCTGAAATTGAAAAAGAACACATGGAGCGTTACCAGAAACTTCTGGAAAAAGTTAAAGAGGGTCAAGTTTTTAAAAGACCAGTAGGTAAAACTTTATGGAAATGCCGAAATTGCGGCAGGATCTATGAAGGACCTGAGGCGCCTGAAATCTGCCCGGTCTGTAAGCACCCCCGCGCTTATTATGAAGTGAAGAGTGAAAATTATTAAATAATAAAACTAATTTTTGTTTTTCTTGTAATGTGGTTGTGGTTGTCCCCCAAAAAGTAAACAAACCTGTCCTCGACCTGATCTGGGAATGATAATGTAGGGGTCGGATTTATCCGACCCGGTATTGCTATATAAAATTTGTTGAAAATATTATTTAGCTTTTTGGGAAATAACCGTATTGTATTAAGGGTAATAAATTAAATAAATATTTTAAAATCAAAGGAGGATATATATGACCAAAGAGAAAGATACCTTAAAAGAAAGAGTAGAGTCTGCTTTAAAGAAGATAAGACCATCTCTGCAAGCTGAGGGAGGAAATGTAGAGTTGGTAGAAGTCACTCCCGATAGAATAGTGAAAGTAAAATTAAAGGGTGCCTGTTTTGGTTGTCCGATGAGTCAGATGACCTTGAAGATGGGTATTGGAAGGATGTTAAAACAGGAAGTTCCTGAAGTTAAGGATGTGGTGGAAGTATAACCATAAATAGATAAAGAGCTTTACTATACCTAGAAATATTCGGTATTTAAAATTATTAAATTATTATATTATAATTAGGAGGAGTCAGGATGAAAAAATATCTTTTCTTTACGCTTACTTGTATCTTATTGTTTACTTTTTTTCTTTTACTTCACTAGCTGAGGATTCTCTTATTATGTCGGCAGATGCTCTTTTTGAGAAAGGAGATATCAACAGTATCTTAGAATCTATCCCTCTTTATATTAAAGCAGTAGAAGCTAATCCAAATGATTATGAAACTAACTGGAAATGTGCCAGGGCCCATCGGGAATATGCTAACTTAGCTTTCCAGCAAGAAATAGAAGGCTGGGAAGACATTTGTAAAAAATATGGTAAAGACGGTATGAATTATGGCAAAAAAGCAATAGAACTCATGCCAGAAAAGATTGATGGACATTATTGGTATGGAGTCAGTGCCGGGACTTACTCTGATGGAGTTAGCATACTTAAAGCCTTAAAAGAAGGCCTGAAAAAAAGTACCGAAAATGCTTTTGAGACTTCCTATGCCATGGATAAGATGTATGAAGATGGTGGTCCGATGTTGTGCTTAGGACGATTTTGGCATCAATTGCCCTTCCCGATGAAAAATAAAAAGAGAGCTCTGGGATATTTTGAAGAGTTTCAAAAATATTTCCCCGATGATCCTCAAGGTCAAGTTTTTTATGCAGAGTTACTAATAGATATGAGAGAAAAGACTCTGGCTAAGCCCTTTCTAGAGAAGGCTGCCGCCAGTGATCATCCTTATTATAGTAAGCGAGCAAAAGAATTATTGGAAGAAAAATATAAATAATAATTGCCTACCAAGTGACAAGGGGATCCTCCTTGTCACTTGGTAGGCTACTGATTTAATTGACAATATTTATATTTACACTATATTATTATATTTATGTTGATTAAATTTATCTTTTCCTACTACAAAAAAGTTTCCCTTAAGATGTTTTTTGGATTTTTTATGTTGGTAGCAGTGGATATTGCTCAACTAATTTCACCCCGTATAATTCAAAGATCCATAGATTATATTATTTCTCTCCCTTCTCCTAATAATGACTATTTTTACCTCCTGCAATTTACTCTCTTAATCTTTGCCCTGGCTATAGCTATCGGAATCTTTAGATTTTTCTGGAGAATAATAATTATTGGCCAAGCTCATTTTATAGAGATGGATTTTAAAAATCGATTATTTAAACATTTACTTACCCTTTCCAGTTCTTTTTTTAATAGAACCAAAACCGGAGATATTATGGCTCATATGACTAAGGATATGGAATCGGTAAGAAGGGCTTGCGCTTTTGGTGTGATTGCCGGTTTTGATGCGGTTTTTCTTTTTATAGCCACTTTGGTGTTTATGTTGTTTCTTAATGTAAAACTTACCCTTTTTGCTATCATCCCCCTTCCTATTATTTCTTTTATTTCCATATTTTTTATAAGATTATTGTTTAAAAAATTTAAAAGTGTTCAGGAGACCTTTTCATCAATGACTGAAAAGGTTCGGGAAATGATCTCTGGAATAAAAATAATTCAGGCCTTTCAACAAGAAGAATCTGAAGCTAAAAACTTTGATAAATTAAGTCGGCATTATGTAAATGAGAACATAACCCTGATCAAAATTTGGGGGACTATGTTTCCCCTGATCTTTATATTAGCACAAATAGAAATGGCGATAATACTTTTGGTGGGAGGCCAACAAGTTATCCTTAATGAACTTACCACTGGAGAACTGGTGGCTTTCTTTTCCTATCTGGGAATTATTGTTTGGCCGATGACCGCCATAGGAATGGTTACTAATATATTTCAAAGAGGTAATGCTTCTTACCAACGTATTAATGAATTTTTGAGGGAAAAATCGGATATCCAGGATATTCCAAAAGCAGAATACCGGAACCTTCAGGGGGATATAAAGTTTGAGAAAGTTAATTTCTCTTATAATGGGCAAATGGTTTTGGAGAATATAAATATCCATATAAAGAAAGGGCAGTATGTAGGTGTTTGCGGGAAAATAGGTTCTGGTAAGAGTACTTTAGCCAGATTAATTTTACGGGTAATTGAACCCCAAAGCGGGGAAATTATTTATGATTCTATTGATTATAGAAAGATTAAAATAGCAGCGGTCAGAGAAAGTATAGGATATGTTCCTCAAGATTCTTTTCTTTTCTCGGAAACCATAGAGGAAAATGTTAGATTTGGTCAGCCAGATACTACTTATGAAGAGATAATTGAAGCTTGTAAAATCGCTTCCATACACCAAAATATAATGGAGTTAAAAGATCAGTATAAGACCATAGTTGGTGAAAAAGGGGTAACTCTTTCTGGCGGGCAGAAGCAGAGATTATGTTTAGCCAGAGCAATTATTAGAAAGCCTAAAGTGATTATTCTTGATGATGCCTTGAGTGCGGTGGATACCGATACAGAAAGAAAAATAATTAAAAATTTAAGGAATTATTCTCGTGGGATTACTACTATAGTTATATCACATCGAATCTCTTCATTTATAAATGCGGATAATATATTTGTTTTAGATCAAGGCCGAGTGGAAAACAGTGGTACTCACCGAGAGTTGATTAAAAAGTCTGATATATATAAAGGTATTTATAAAATACAAAAATTGGAAGAATAGAGATGGAAGACGAAAAATTATATTCCGGGGCAGATAAAAAAATATTCTCAAAACTGTGGCAGTATGGTAGTCCTTATTTAGGGAAGATTATGATCATATTTGTCCTGGTTTTGGTTCTAAGCGGGATACAGATTTGCCTCCCGCTGATAACTAAGAAGGTAGTAGATAATTATATGGAGAGAAGTCATCTAAGGTTAATTCGTAATGATAAATCAATCGAAATTACTAATCAACATAAATCTTATCGTATTCTAACTGATCAATTTATCTTTATACCTTCCAATATATTAAGTAAAGAGGAGTATCTCCGGTTAGAAGAAGATTCCCTTATCGGGCCAGAAAAATATATCTTGTTCAAAGGTGATGAAAGTGTAAATCTATTAAAAAAATATCAGCTCCATATCACTAAAACTGCTCAAGGGGTTTTTATTCCTTATTCGGAGATACCAAAAATATCCCAGGATGATATTAGAATATTAAGATCTAATGATTTGAAAAATGTAAAATTATTTGCTCTAATCTATGTGGGACTTCTCATCTTCACTTTTATTTTCAATTATTTTCAGGTAATTATGATGGCCTTAGTTAGTGAAAATGTGCTATATGATTTAAGAAGCGATCTTACCAGACATCTAATGTCTCTTTCCCTTAATTTCTTTAATAATAACCCTATCGGGAGATTGGTTACCAGAGTAACTAATGATATTGATGCTCTCCGAGAATTATTTACCGATGTTTTGGTGTATTCTGGAAAAGACATTATCACCGTTATAGGCATTTTTATTATTATGTTTAGGTTATCGATTAAATTAAGTATCCTGGTGCTTGGAATTATTCCGCTAATTTTCTTTATGCTTTATCTGTTTCAAAAATATGCTCGGGAAGCATATGGAAAGGTAAGACTTACTTTAGCTAAAGTAAATAGTTTTTTATCAGAATCGATTTCTGGTATTTCATTAGTTCAGGTATTTAATCAGGAAGAAAAATTTAAAGATGATTTTGGAAAAATTAACCGGGATTATTATAAAGCAAACCTATATCAATTGTTAATCTTTTCCATATTTAGACCACTTATTGATATTCTATCTTATGTCACTCTGGGGGGCATCATATATTTTGGAGGAAAAGGTGTATTAAGGGGTGAATTTTCCATCGGAGTACTTATTGCCTTTATATCCTATATCCAGATGCTTTTTACACCTATTTTTGATTTTTCCGAAAAATATGATATATTCCAATCGGCAATGGCTTCTTCCGAACGAATATTTCTACTTTTCCAGGAGGATGATAAAATACCTTCCCAACCAAATCCTAAGTATCCCTCTATAACGAAAGGAAGAGTAGAAGTTAGAAATATCTCTTTTGAATATAAAAAAGGGGAAAAAGTTATTGATAAGGTATCTTTTATAGTTGAACCTAATGAATCCGTAGCCTTTGTGGGAGCCACCGGAGCAGGGAAGACCACTTTAATAAATCTTCTCTTAAGATTCTATGATCCCACGGAAGGGGAAATTTTAATTGATGGGATAAATATAAAAGATTTGGATTTAAAATTCTTAAGAAATTATTTTGGACTAGTACTACAAGATGTTTTTATGTTTGCCGGGGATATTAAATATAATATTATCCTAAACCAGGAGATAGAGGATAATAAGATGATAGAATATTCAAAATATGTTAATGCTCATAATTTTATTAGTAAATTAAAGAAACAATATAGGGAGGTTATTTCTGAAGGAGGCTCAAATCTTTCTACCGGGCAAAGACAGCTTATCTCCTTTGCCAGGGCACTTACCAAAGAGCCAAGAATACTTATTCTTGATGAAGCAACTAGCAACATAGACAGTGAAACTGAATATCTTATCCAGGATGCTATAAAAAAAATTATGAAGAATAGGAGTAGCATTGCTATCGCTCATCGACTATCTACTATCCAGAATGTAGATAGAATATATGTTATGCATAAAGGTAAAATCGTAGAAAGCGGAACTCATACTCAACTACTTGCCCAGAAGGGTTATTATTTTGAATTATACAAGTTCCAATATTTAAGAAGCGATATGGAGAAAATATATGGAGATGAAAAGAGAACGAAAAATTGAAAATGGATTAATTACCGGAAACATTTCTAGATCTATTTGGACCTTAGCAATTCCTATGATGATTGGAAGTGCATTGCAAGACCTTTTTTCGATGGTAGATTTATACTTTGTGGGAAAATTGGGAAGTGTTGAAATAGCTGCTTTGGCAATTGCGGGAACAGTGGTGGCTATTCTAATGATGGTGGTGCAAGGTATAACAGTTGGTACTATCGCGCTTATTTCTCATTTTACCGGAGATAGAAATTATGAAGAAGCAGATCTAGTTTTAGGACAAACTTTTGTTTTAGGACTTATAGGTAGTTTTATTATGTATATCGTGGCTGTATTTTTAGTAGAACCAATTCTTATCCTATTCGGAGCAGAAGGTGAAGTGCTGATTTATGCTGCAGACTATCTTAAGGTAACTTTTGGCTGGTCCATAGTAATATTTTTCTTTGAGGGAATTAGCCAGGCTCTGCGTGGATCTGGAGATGCTCAAATACCACTTAAAGCATTAATAATAGCCAATATACTAAATATAATTCTTGATCCTTTACTTATTATGGGATATGGTCCCTTTCCCCAAATGGGAGTTGCTGGAGCAGCCATTGCCACAGCAATAACCAGGGGTATCGGTTTTATTTTCCTTTTTTTACACCTTACCAAGGGACATTCTACCCTTCAGTTTAAAGTCCGTTACATCAAACCAAATCTGTTCTTAATGAAGAGAATAATTAGTATAGGTTCATTTGGCTCTTTACAGGTTTTTATCCAGGAAGTATCTTTTCTTTTCTTGATGCGTTTAGTTGCTTCTTTTGGGGCAGTTACTCTGGCGGCTTATGGGATAGGTGCGCGCTTTAGAACGGCTATTATAGTGCCAGGTCTTGGTTTTGCTAATTCGGCTTCTGTATTAGTGGGACAAAATATGGGGGCAAAGCAACCGGAGAGAGCAACCGAATCTGCCTGGAGAACCGTATTATACTACGAATTTATCGCGATACCGTTGGCTATTATCTTTATCATTTTTGCTCCTCAGTTAGTGGCAATATTTGCTAAACAGCCAGAAGTGATAAAAATCGGGACTTCATTTTTAAGGTATTTGGGGGGTTACCTTTCCTTTTTTAGCTTTTTCTATAGTTTTAAGACAAGCTATGAATGGTGCTGGTGATACAGCTACCCCCACCATTATAAGTGTTATAGGACACTTAGGAGTACGTATACCTCTGGCCTATATTTTTGCCCTGGTGGTAGGTATGGGGTCTTCTGGTATCTGATTAGGAATAAATGCTTCCGATATTGTTTTTGGATTAGGAATGGTTTTTTTGTTTAAAAGTGGCCATTGGAAAAAGGTTTATGCCAAACGTCGGGAAAGATTAGAACAACAATCGATTAGAACCACTAGGGAAGCAGAAATATCTTCTTCCTGAGTTAAAAAAGCATTATAACCTAAATTTATTTTATAATTTTTTTCTAAAAAAATAAAAAAGTAATATAATAAAGAGGCAATTAATAATAAAACGAGGAAATCTATTTATAAAAATAATTCTGTTAAGATAATAATAAAAAGCTATTATTAATTTAAAATATTTAAAAAGGGGTAATTAAATAAAATATGATTTATAAAACTTTAGGGAAGACTGGATTAAAAGTATCTATTATTGGTTTTGGTGCTTCTCCGTTGGGAGCAGAGTTTGGTCAGATAGTCCCAGAAGAAGGAAAAAGAGCAGTAGAATATGCCATCGATCACGGAATTAATTATTTCGATGTTTCTCCTTATTACGGAAGAACTTTAGCAGAAAAGCGATTGGGTGAATTTTTAAAGGGGAAGAGGAGTCAGGTTATTCTTGCCACTAAAGTAGGTCGATATGGTACCTCTCTTCCTGATGGATTTGATTTTTCTGCCCCGAGAGTTATAAAATCAGTTGAGGAGAGTCTCCAACGTCTAAAAACTGATTATATTGATGTATTTCAAATTCATGATCTAGAATTTGGGAAAAAGAAGCAGATTATAGAAGAAACCTTACCAGCTATGTTTAAACTAAAAAGACAGGGGAAGATTCGCTTTGTCGGGATTACTGGTTATCCTTTAACCTTACTTAAAGAAATAGTGGAAACTCAAGAGATTGATACTGTACTTAGTTATTGCCGTTATAATTTATTGGACACCACTATGAACGATATTCTTACTCCGGTAGTGTAATAGGTAAGTTCTTCCAAAAAATCCCACCCATATTGATATAAACTGAGGCTAAACCTCGGCTTTTTCAATTCATGGCGACCTTATCTTGGGCAATTCCGTAAATGAAGTTAAAGGCTTTACTGATAAAACCAGGGAAATATCTAAGGGCTCGATGCCATTCAAAATGCCGGTCTGAATAATACTCATCATTACCGCATGGTTGGAAGCGCCTAAAGCTGAACGGTTGCCAAAAGTTATCTTTCTCATGATAACATTGGGCCTCAATTGTCGCTCCGCCCGATTATTGGTCGGCGAAGCATGGGGATTATCCAGGAAGGTGAACAACTCCTGATTGAATTTTATTATCCGCTTACGGATACGCTGCGTATCTTTATGCTCAATCGGTAATGATAGTAATTCAATCACCCTTGAGATCGCCCGCTCTTTTCCCCTGCCCAAATCTTCAAAAACCATTGTCCCGTCGTGATACCCATTCCAGAGCTCAATGGTCCCTTTCAATACCGTCTTCAGTTCCTGGCAAAATATGACATCAGCACTATCGGGAGTAAATTTATTCTTCTCCTGGATTTTCTTAATCTCAGTCAGGAGATGACCCAGACAACGCTTGCAAGCCAGGGCCTGAAGTTCGTTATAAGCCGAGTAAAAATCGCTAATCAAAACCCCGTGATATTCTTTACCTAAAATATTATCGACCACCTTACTTCCACGGCTCTTATCAATCTGATACAAGGCGGCATCTTTATTGGCAAAGACCCACAACCAGTGATTCTGGCCATTAACCCGCCAGCCCGTTTCATCAGCGTTCACACAAGGTGAATGACGGATTGACTGTTTTATACCTTCGTAAATTGAAGCCCCGTTTTGTGCCTGTTCGGTGTTAAAAGCCAGGAATGATGGGTGAGTAAGATTTAAATCAAAAACATCCTTGAATATCCTGGCTACCTTGCGGTAGGGCAGACCGAGATAGCGCAGATATCCACCTACCGCTCGAGCCCGAATTCCGATTCGGTCATTTGCAATTACAGCTTCTTTTACCTTAGAATAAACCACCTTTTTACACCGTGGACAGTAACCATAATGCAGCCGATAGCAAGTCACCCTCTTCTTGATCTTAAATATCTTCTACCACGTGCTCATCAAAGCTTCTTTCATACCCCTTAACCTCACCACCACATCTATCACATCTATCAGGATAAATCTCCACAAATTCCGTGACCTCTTCTGGCCGTCTTCGACTATTTCCTGAGATGACCACAGGGCGCACCGCGTTTCGGACGGCTGACATCAGGATCTGGCTTTACTCCGGCCTTGAAAATCTTGCCCAGCATTTGCTTCAATTGATAACCCAGTTTCTCCTTTTCCTCTTTAAGGTTTTGATTTTCCCGGCGCAAGTCTGCAATCTCCGCCTGAGCCAACGCCATCACCTTTTCCATTTCATCGATGCGCTGGCTTAAATAATCCCGCTCCACAAGTAGGCGCGAAACATCTCCGCCATTTAGATAGGGACAACGAGTACCGTGATGACACTCCACTCTATTTATCATTTTCCACCTGTCGTCCTTTCTGCTTGCCTACCCGCTGGCTTCAGAGCCTCCCGAAATCTTTTGGTCAGCGGGTAAAGGTAAATATCTTTGACCGGCACTTTAAGGGTGGCATAGCGGTCATTTAAGGCTTTAGCCCTTTGGTTTGACCGACACAGACCCAATTGGCAGCAGAAGTAACAAATGCCTTGAAAGCGTTGCCGTTCCACAAAGGTTTCCAAGAGATAAAGGGGATGGCCGTATTTCTCCATCCAGTCCCCGCTGATCCGCCTGGCGACCCTTCTAAAGGATATGACTGGCCAGGTGTGGCACTCTGACCCAGGGCAAGATCAAAAACCGCATGTTATTGGTCAGGAATTGGAGATTGGCCTTTCTTGTGTTAGCATGCCAGCCGATAAAGTCATCCCGGGGAGCACACTTCCAGGCTGCCGAGCCAAACAAAAGGCAGGCCAGTGGATTATGCCCCCGGTCAAAAACCATATATTTCAGGTTCTCTCCCACAGTACTGCGGAAACGAAAGATAATGGTACCGGGAAAGCAGACACTGGAAGAGACTAAAGAAGGCCGGTGTCTTTAACCAAGTCGACCTGTACCGGTTCAAGGGTCTTTAAGAGAACAGACAATAGGAGTAGTATTATGGGGAACGTAGGGAATAGAGAGCCTGCGACAGCCCCGACCGGGAGTTTGACGCCTGGGCAAAGTGATATAACCCTGCAGTTCTAATTTGGAAAGGAGAGTGCGGCAGGCCATATCTTTAATCTGGCCATTGGCAGCACGCCAATTCCACAGAAGGCACAACTCTTTGGAAAGCCAGGTGCGATTTCGGGATGGGTTGGCTTCGATCAGCCGCCGAACTAATTCGATATCATCCTTGATTATTTTCCGCCCTTCCCGAGTCATTGTCTTATCCATAATTTTATGCTATCATAAAAACAAGATGGAGTCCAGTGGAATATCACAAATTTATTAACTTTTTTCTCAATTCTGACAAAAATCTCAAATGTAAATCTCAACCTCAAAACCTCAAAAAAAATTTGACAGCTTGGGGGGGGTGATATACTATAAATTAAGATTTTGGAAAAACTAAACTATTACAAAAAATCGATACAACCTGGAGAAAAAAATTTAAGGGAGGTGGTAACCCAGATTATTTTTCTAATCATTACGGTTATTGGTTCACAATAAAATAAAATAAAGAAAAGGAGAAAAATGAAAAAATCATCTTTGATACTTATCATTAGTTTGGTGGCAGTTTTGTGGTTAAGTAGTTTTGCCTTTGCTGCCCCAGAATTTGTTTTAAAATTAGGACATATTGCAACGGAAGATAAACCTTATGCCCAAGCTTCCGTGAAATTTGCTGAATTAGTAAACGAAAAAACCAATGGAGCAGTTGAAATTCAAGTTTTTCCCAATAGTCAATTGGGAAATCAGAGAGATTTGGTTGAAGGGTTAACTTATGGTACATTGGATCTGACCATGACATCTACTGCTATTCTAGCGAATTTCCTTCCCCAGATGGCTGTATTTGATTTACCATTTTTATTCAGAGATATACCTCATACTTATAAGGCACTGGATACGGTAGGGATGGAAATGAACAAAGACTTGGAAGCAAGACAATTGAAAGTGTTAGGGTTCTACGAAAATGGCGTTAGGCATCTGACTAATAATGTACGACCTATAACCAAACCTGAAGATATGAAGGGTTTAAAAATCAGAGTGATGGAACAGCCGGTTTACATTGAATTGATGAAAGCATTAGGTGCGAACCCCACCCCCATGGCTTTTGGAGAACTCTATACTGCTTTACAACAGGGTACAGTAGATGGGCAAGAAAATCCTGTATCCCATATCTGGACTAGCAGATTTTTTGAAGTACAAAAGTATATTTCCTTAACTGGACACACTTATTCAGCAGAACCCCTGGTGATAAGCATGATCACTTGGAATAAACTACCGAAAGAATACCAGGATGCCATTGTTGAGAGTAGCAACGAAGCTTTAGAATGGCACCGTTTCCAAGTTGTTGAACTAGATAAGAAATTTTGGCAAAATATAAAGGATAGTGGAAAATCTGAAATTATCGAAGTTGACAAGAAACCTTTTCAAGAGGCAACGGCTGGCGTATGGGGGTTATTTGAAGAACAAATAGGGAAAGATACTATAGATAAGATTGTTAATATAAAACCGGAAGAATGTGTGGAGTACGAAAAATTTCTATAATGTTTTTTGATTAGTTTCAGTGGGCAAAAGAACCATAGAGAACATGGTTATTTTTCGTTAAGTTCTATTGCCCACTGGTTATTATCTCTATCTAATCAATTGACAAAAAGCTTCTTTAAAGGGTGTTATAAAGAACATTCTGATTCACCACTCGATACCAAAGAAAGACTTTGTTCATAGACATCAAGATTACTCTGCAATAGAACGACAAGAAAGAGTGTGTAGAAACAGAACTAGCGTAGCTTATATTCTGATATATTTACTTTAAAATGTGAAAAATTGATCATTAAAAGGAGATAAAGACATTTGAGGAAACTATTGGATATTATAAATAAGATTTTACAATATATATCTGTTGCCTCTATTGGGGCTATGTTAGCAATTATTTTTATACAGGTATTAGCTCGTTATATATTTCATCACTCATTAACTTTTTCTGAAGAATTAGCGAGGTACTTATTTGTATATACAGTATTTTTTGGGACTGCTGTAGTATCAAAAAACAATGGCCACATTATCATGGAGGCTATAACTAGTCTATTAAAAGGGAAAGTAGCGAAATATACCAAAATGATCGCTTATCTTTGTACGATTATCTTCGTGATTATTCTATTTTATTATGGGATAAGAATGATGATGATCAGTTCTTATCAAGTATCTCCAGCCTTAAGAATTTCTATGTCTTATGTATATTTTGCTATACCCGCTTCTGCCTTCGTGATGTTATGTAATTTATTGTTACTTTTTTATGATACTTTAAAAGCAGAGAACTAAACTTTTAGAAAAATATTAGACTATTTTAGGTTGAATTTGGATGAATGAGGTGATCAAAATTGTTAATATGGATAACGTTTGGTAGTTTTATCTTTTTATTATTAGTGGGAGCCCCAATTGCAGTTGCGTTAGGATTATCATCCGCAATTGTTCTTAATAAAATAATGCATATTCCCTTAATTGTTGTACCACAACGGATGTTTACTGCTGTAGATTCATTTTCTTTTTTAGCCGTCCCCTTTTTTATGTTAGCTGGTTCATTTATGTCTTCAGGAGGAGTCACAAAAAGATTAATCAATTTTGCCAATTCATTGGTAGGATTTATTCGAGGTGGATTGGCACTGGTAGTAGCAGTTTCAGGGATGTTCTTCGCAGCTATTTCGGGTTCTTCGGCAGCAACTACAGCTGCTCTTGGCTCTACTTTATTAGATGAAATGGAAAAAAGTGGTTATGATAAATATTTTTCTTCAGCAATCATAGCAGCAGGTGGAACTACAGGAATAGTTATACCACCTAGTATTACCTTGGTTGTTTTTGGCGTTTCAGCTGGAGTTTCTATCGGAGATCTTTTTATGGGTGGTTTCGCCCCCGGAATACTTATGGGTATAAGTATGTGTGTTCTTAGTTATTTTCTATGTAGAAAGAAAGGCATTAAAGCGCAAGGAAAGTTTTCGTTAATTGCAATATTTAAATCTTTTAAAGATAGTATCTTAGCCTTAACGATGCCTTTTATTGTTTTGGGAGGGATATATGGCGGTGTATTTACGCCTACCGAAGCTGCAGCAGTCGCAGCAGTCTATGGTCTAATTATTGGCATGTTCGTTTACAAAGAGCTAAAACTGAAAGATTTGCCTCACGTAATGTTAAAAGCAACCATCAGTACTACCTTAATTATGTTCATTGTTGGCGGTGCAAACCTTTTTGGTTGGATTTTAACCAATGCCCAAGTTCCACATAAAGTAGCAATGTATATGAGCTCAATCAGTGATAGTCCTGTTGTTTTTTTAATGCTTCTCAATGTATTATTATTAATCGTGGGAACTTTAATCAATGCTTCTGCAGCAGTGGTTATATTGGTTCCTATTTTGCTTCCCGTTGCCCTTTCATATGGGATAGATCCCGTCTTTTTGGGAGTGCTGATGATAGTAAATTTGGCTATTGGTTGTATTACTCCACCAGTGGGTCTTGATCTTTTTGTGGTTTCAGGTATTACAGGTATTCCGATAGAGAAAATATCAAAAGCAATACTTCCATATATCGTAGTTTTGGTTATTGATCTAATCATACTAACTTACTTTCCACAAATTATACTTTTTGTTCCACATTTATTGGGAAGTTAAATACAGTATTCTGGTTTTAATCGGAGGTTAAAAATACAAGATGAAACTAAAATATGGAAAAGAGGAAATACAAGTACCGATACAAGAGAAGCATATTATCCAAATACTCCATTCAAATAAACAGGAGATCTTATTATACCCGGAAAATAAATTAAAAGAACTTTTAAAAAATCCTATAAACAGTTCTTCTTTAAAAGATTTAGTGAACCGCAAAAAAGCCCAGAAGATTTTAATCGTGGTCAACGATATTACCCGACCAACACCTTACGAAGTCATTTTACCTCCTTTATTAGATGAATTACATCAAATAGGCATAAAAAAAGAAAATATAACTTTTATGGTGGCTACCGGAATACATCGCAGTAACTCCCCGGAAGAAATAAAGGAAATGTTTGGAGAGAATATTTTTTCTGCGTATAAATTTGTTAATCATAATTGTGATGATTCCCACCTAAAAGATTTAGGAAAATTAAAAAGCGGCAATAAGCTCTGGGTTGACCCGATTGTCTAAGATATAGATTTTATCATTACTACCGGGGTAATAGTCCCTCACTATTTTGCTGGTTTTTCCGGAGGAAGAAAATCTATCCTTCCCGGTATTTCTGGGAGAAAGACCATTGAGGCCAATCATGCCAACATGGTTCACACAGATGCCCGAGCCGGAAACCTGGAAGGTAATCCGGTCCATGAGGAAATGCAGGAGGCAGCAGAGAAAGTAGGCGTGGATTTTAATATCAATGTGGTAACCGATGAAAATCACCAAATCATCGAAATTGTTGCAGGAGAATTATTAGCTTCATGGCAGCAGGGAGTAGAGATGTGCAAGCAAATATACATCTGCCCTATTGGAAGAAAGGCAGATGTTGTCATTGTCAGTACTGGCGGCTATCCTAAAGATATCAATGTTTATCAAGCACAGAAGGCCTTGGATAATGCCTACCAGGCAGTAAAATCAGGAGGAACAATTATCCTGATTGCTGAATGTTCTGAGGGTTACGGAGAAGATACTTTTGAAAAGTGGATAGAAGAGGCAAACTCTCCCGATGATATCATCAAACACTTAAAGAAGAAATTTGTTTTAGGCGGCCACAAAGCTTACAGTATTGCCAGGGTGGTAAAAGAAGTAGAGGTGATTTTAATATCTTCCCTGCCCCAAGACAAAGTCCGCAAGCTATTTTTTATGCCTATGAATGATTTTTCTCAAGCGACAGATTATGTTAAAAATAAATACGGAGAAGATTTTCAGGCCTACATTCTCCCCTCGGGAAATACCGTTGTACCGCAATTAGTTTAAAAAGTTTTGGAATTAAATATTATGAATTCATCTTAAAAAAATAGAAAATAAAAGGATAAGCCATGAACCTCTAATTATGACTTTACATACTAAATTAGTGATTAGAAATTCTACCCAAAAAATTAATCTCCCAGCTTATACGAATTAAATAAATTAATAAATATAGAGTAGAATGATTTAAGCTAAAATGGCATCGTTTCCATGAAAGTATGAAGGAGGTGGTTAAAGGAAGGTTATTTTTAAAATGAGAACGGTAAAGAGTAAACTTAATGTTGCGACCTTGGTGTTTGTAGTTGCTTTACTTATGGTTACTTTTAGTTTATCGGTAAGTGGAATAGCTGCAGAGAAATACAAATTTGGATTGGATACTAAGATAATTAGTAATACCTGGGAATGGCTCTTTGGAAAGAGTTTTGAATGGTACTGCGAAGATAATGGTTACGATTGGATCAGCAATGAAGCAGGTGGCGACCCCGCGGTTCAACTTACTCAATCTAGGCAAATGATTCAAACGGAAGTGAATGGACTCATTATCTGTGCCCAAGATGGCGATGCAGCTAAACCTATAGTAGATTGGGCGAATGAAGCTAATATTCCAGTATTTACCACTGATGCTGATGTTAATCATCCTGACGTTAAGATGTATATAGGATATTCAGGATTTTTAGCTGGTCAAAAACTGGGCAACATGTTAGCAGAATATCTGAAAAATGAAGTGGAACCTATAGGAAAAGTTGCTGGTCGAGTTTTAGAAATGGTTGGTCCATTAGGAGGTGCCTCTGCTATAGATCGTAGCAAAGGATTCCATAGTGTAGTAGATCAATATCCTGATGTAGTAGTTGTCCAAGGATTAGGAGAATTCCAGGAAACACCTGCTAAAACACAAGCTGAGGCTATACTCAGAAAAGATCCGCACATAAATGCCCTTTATTCCGGTAATGGTCCTATGTGTAATGGTGCAGTAAATGCAATGAAAGACTTAGGTTTAGATCCAACTAAGATCTTTGTAGCCACTATAGATGCTAATCCAGAAGTATTGGATAAAATTAGAGCTGGAGAAATTACAGTAGCAGTAGACCAACCTTGTCCTTTCTATAATCCCATTGCTGTTTACTACCTGCAAAAATATTTGGAAGAAGGAGAAAGTGCTCTACCTAAGGTAGGAATAACAGTTACTGCAGATGATATTAATATTTCAGGGAAGCCTCATTTAGATACAGATATATGGGCAGCAAAGACTGCCTGGTCTCCTGCTTCAATTTCAGAGAGAGAAGGTCATCTCTGGTTCCAAACCAATGCTTTGGTGGTTACCAAAGAAAATGCCGATGCCCAATATCTCTGGGCTAATATTAAAGTTGCCGGATGGTAAAAGATTATTTTAAAGAAAAAACTATTGAGAAGTAAACATTATTTAAAAAACTAATAAAGTTTAATTAAAACAGGGGGCAATTTTCTAAAATATTGTCCCCTATCTTTAATTCAAAAGGCAGAAATTAAATTTAATAATTTATAGTAAATTTATATTTAGAAAGATAATAAAATTTAATAGAATGAGGTAGAGTAGATGATTAATTCAGAAAAGATTAAACTTGAGCTCGTCGAACATTTAATATGGTTAATTATTTTAGGGGTATTTATTGTTTTCTCTTTGACTATACCTCACTTTTTTACAATTAGAAATCTTCTTTTTATTTTATACGCAGCATCACCTTTGGGATTTTTAGTTTTTGGAGAAGCTATAGCTTTATTAAGTGGCAATATGGATCTCTCCTTATCAGAGAATGCTGGTTTAACTGCGATGTTGGTGGGCGTAATTTTGGTAGATTGGGCGCCTTGGCTTCCTGGTTGGGTAGGTATTATATTAATGGTCTTAGTCGGTGCTCTTTTAGGAGCTGTAAACGGATTTTTTGTAGGTAAAATGAAAATAAATCCTTTTTTAATTACTCTTTCTACTTTTATAATGTTTAACTGGAGCACTTATTATCTTCGTCGGGGAGTAATTGTTAAAGTTCCTGATGCTCTTTTAGTGTTAGGAGGAGGAAAAACCGGAGGAATATTTAATTCTATTTTTGTCATTGTGGGAATGGTGTTTATACTCTATATTCTTTTAGAGCACACTCGATTTGGTAGTCATATTAAGGCTATTGGTGGAAATTCTGAGGCTTCGGGGATGCTGGGAATAAGTGTAGAGAATATCAATTTTTGGATATTCACTATTTCCGGAGCAATGGCAGGAATTTCTGGTCTCCTTTACGTGGGTTATTTAAAATGTATTCCCAGCACTATAGCTGATGGGGCCATTTTCTTAGCTTTTGCAGGAGCTATTATGGGTGGTGTTAGTTTACAAGGTGGTAGAGGTTCAATAATTGGAGCCTTAGGCGGCCTTATTTTGATGGGAATTATTGATGCCGGTTGTACGATGACAGCTATGGAACCAGCTTTAAGAGGAGTATTAAATGGATTTATTTTATTGATAGCAATATTAATCAATAGAACAAGGGAAAGTTTAAGGGATAGGATTTTAATGCCTAAATAAATTATTTTAAAATTTTTAAGATAAGGATTTAATATTATGGAAGAAAAAAATATTAATAAAAACCTGCCTTTAGTAAGGGTGGAAGATATTTATAAATGGTATGGAAAGGTTCAAGCTCTAAAAGGAATAAATTTCGAAGTTTATCCTAGTGAAGTAGTTGGATTAATAGGAGATAATGGGGCAGGTAAATCTACTCTAATAAAAATATTATCAGGAGTTCTTTATAAAAATAGAGGAAAGATATACTGGAAAGGGGAAGAAGTCAATATTTTTTCCGTAAAAGAAGCGAGAAATTTAGGAATAGAAACAGTATATCAAGATCAAGCAGTGATAGGATGTTTAAGCGTAGCCCAGAATATTTTTATGGGACGGCAACCCGTTAAATCCTGGGGGCCGATTAAAATTTTAGATAAAAGTAAGATGAGGGAGGAATCAGAAAAATTAGCTAAAGATTTAAAATTACACATTCCCTCAGCTGATCAAGAAGTTCGTTTTTGCTCTGGTGGAGAAAGGCAAGGAGTAGCCATATCCAGAGCAATGTATTTCAAGGCTAAGTTAGTCATTTTAGATGAACCTACCACCGCATTAGCCATTAGTGGAGTTAATAAGGTATTAAACTTTATAACTAGACTGAAAGAAGAAAAAATAGCTAGTATATTTGTTACCCATAATCTTTATCATGTCTATTCAGTGGCGGATAGATTTGTGGTTCTATCCCGGGGATAAAAAGTGGCTGATATAGAGAAAAAGGATATAACGGTGCAAGGCCTCACCGATCTTCAATTACATAAAAATTCTATACAAACTGTTTAAAATAAGAAAATTTTAACTAATTAGTAAAAATTACCCTTTTTAATTTCTACCTTTTTTGGAGAATGAAACCTGGAAATTTTTTGAAAATAAATAAGAAAGGAAGAATAAAGATGTTAAAAAATATTCCTGCAATTATTTCTCCTGGGCTTTTGAAAGCCCTTATGGAAATGGGACACGGGGATGAAATAGTAATTGCTGATGGCAACTATCCTGCAGAATCTACGGGAAATAAAGTAATTAGAGCTGATGGTCTCGGTATACCAGAATTGTTGAAAGCTATCCTTCAATTTTTCCCTCTGGATACTTATGCGGATATTAATGTAATCTATATGGATACTGGAAATGATGAAATACCCTCAATTTGGAATAAGTATCAAGAAATTTTAAAGAAATCTAAGGAAAATTTTAATATTGGAAAATTAGAAAGGTTTAAATTTTACGAAAGGGCTTCCCAATCGTATTGTGTAGTAGCAAGCAGTGAGCCAGCTTTATATGCTAATATAATTTTGAAAAAGGGAGTAGTTAAATAAATTAAGGAATAGGTTTATGAGAAAATAATTTTTAAATTTTAGGAGGGTTAATAATGTCAAACATTCAAAAAAGACTGCAGGGAAGACTTCCCAAAATCGGTATCCGTCCCATCATCGATGGACGAAGGAGAGGAATTAGAGAATCCTTAGAAAATCAAACTATGGCTATGGCCCAGGCAGCAGCCCAATTAATATCCCAAAACCTAAGGCACTCCAATGGCCTACCAGTAGAATGCGTTATTGCAGATACCACTATCGGAGGAGTAGCCGAGGCAGCCAGATGTGCTGATAAATTTGCTAAAGAAGGGGTGGGAGTATCTATAAGTGTTACGCCCTGTTGGTGTTACGGAATGGAAACTATAGATATGGATCCTCTTATTCCCAAAGCCATCTGGGGATTTAACGGTACCGAAAGACCAGGGGCGGTATATTTATCTGCTGCTCTTGCTGGCCATGACCAGATTGGACTACCTGCTTTTGGTATCTATGGTAAAGAGGTCCAGGATAAGGATGATAAAACTATTCCCGAAGATGTCCAACAAAAATTGTTACAATTTACCAAAGCCGGGCTGGCCGTTGCCACTATGAAAGGGAAATCTTATCTTTCCGTGGGAAGTGTTTCTATGGGAATCGCTGGTTCCCAGGTTTCCCCTGATTTCTTTCAAGATTATCTGGGGATGAGAGTAGAATATGTAGATATGTCTGAGATGATCAGAAGGATAGAAGAAGAAATATATGATCAAGAAGAATATCAAAAAGCTCTTCGTTGGGTTAAAGAAAATTGTCCAGAAGGAGAAGATAGAAATAAAAGAGAGATAAGACATTCTCGCCAACAAAAAGATGCAGAATGGGAAATGGTAGTCAAGATGACCTTAATAGCTCGAGATCTAATGATTGGGAATGAAAGATTAACTGAAATTGGATTTGTCGAAGAGGCAGAAGGTCATAATGCTATTGTCGCTGGATTTCAGGGACAAAGGCAGTGGACCGATCACTTCCCCAATGGTGATTTTATGGAGACTATCTTAAATACTTCCTTTGATTGGAATGGTATAAGGGAGGCTTTTATTTTTGCGACTGAAAATGATAGTCTTAATGGAGTAGCGATGTTATTTAATCATCTTCTTACCGATCGCGCCCAGATCTTTTCGGATATCCGAACATACTGGAGTCCTGAAGCAGTAAAGAGAGTAACCGGAAAAGAACTAACCGGTCTGGCTAAAGGTGGTATCCTTCACCTGATCAATTCTGGTGCTACTACTTTGGATGCTACTGGCCAGCAAAAAGAAGATGGAAAATCAACTATGAAACCCTTTTGGAAGATAAGCGAAGAGGAAGTAAAGAAGTGTTTAGCTAGCACCAGATGGAGTCCAGCTAATCTGGAATATTTTCGAGGAGGAGGATATTCCTCTACCTTCTATACCAAAGGAGCAATGCCAGTAACTATGGTAAGGATCAACCTCATTAAAGGCTTAGGACCAGTATTACAGATTGCTGAAGGCTATACGGTAAATCTACCTCCTGAAGTTCACCATATCCTGGATGAACGAACTGATCCTACCTGGCCTACCACCTGGTTTGCTCCTATACTAACCGGTAAAGGAGCCTTTAGAGAGGTCTATTCGGTGATGAATAATTGGGGAGCTAATCATGGAGCAATAAGTTATGGTCATATCGGAAAAGACCTGATTACTCTTGCCTCTATGTTCAGGATACCAGTAGCTATGCACAATGTCCCAGAAGAACAGATCTTCAGACCAAAGACCTG
>Ga0210024_1000950_pt1 | contig 26478 bp, 23 predicted proteins | sample CryGeymeta201525_FD_183988 | JGI IMG/M metagenome (GOLD analysis project Ga0210024, IMG submission 183988) | Groundwater microbial communities from Crystal Geyser aquifers in Utah, USA - Crystal Geyser metaG 2015-25 (SPAdes) (version 2) | ecosystem: Environmental > Aquatic > Deep subsurface >...
TTGTTGTATCATCTCATCACCCCTTTTGGTTGGCGGTTTCACCTTACAGGTGAGTATTATACTCACCAGAAACCTATAAACCAAGAGGGTTTTTTGTTCTTAATGATTTTCTATCGCTGATTTAGGGTTCCGCCCGGGTCTGCGACAAATTTATAGGTAACCATTTCTCTAACACTCATTCCCCGACTCGATCGGGGAATCCAGACAAAACATAAGGAGTGGATGCTCCGGTTGGCCCTGTCCTCCGATCCCCCGATCAAGTCGGAGGACAGGCCCGATCGGGGGATCGAAGGACAGACATTTTTGTCGCACATCCCCGCGGAACCATCTTGACTTGAATGTGCGCGATAGGGTATTTTACATGAATCTGAACAGCCGGAGGGAGACCTTAAGAACTCATTTGGGAGATGCCGCCGAGGATCAAACAAGGAACCAAGAGTGAATCAAGGAAACAAAAAACTTCGGAATCTACCCGCCGTTGAAACCGTCCTGAATGCCCCGGACATCCAGCAGGCGCTCAAGGAAACGCCGAGATGGCTGATCCTGGATGCCATACGGAGTGTCCTCAACCGGATCCGTGAGAAAATCCTCTCCGGATTTCCGATGTCCGATGAGGAAACCGGCCTGATGATGATCATTCCGCTCGTCATGGAGTCCATGAAGACCCTGGGGCGCTGCCGACTCCGGCCGGTGATCAACGCGACGGGCGTGGTCATCCATACCAATCTTGGCCGCTCGGTCCTATCCCAGGAGACCATGGACCATGTAGCGGAAGTCTCGTCCCGATATTCCAACTTGGAGTATGATCTTGAAACAGGGAGACGCGGCTCGCGCGAGAGCCACGTGGAAGAGATCCTCTGCCGGCTCTCCGGCAGCGAGTCGGCCCTGGTGGTCAACAACAATGCCGGCGCCGTACTCCTTGCGTTGAACACCCTGGCCGAGGACAAAGAGGTCATCGTTTCCAGGGGCCAGCTCGTGGAGATCGGCGGCTCATTCCGGATCCCTGACGTGATCAGGAAATCCGGCTGCACCCTGATCGAAGTGGGGACCACAAACAAGACCCACCCCAGGGATTACCGGAATGCCGTCAGCCCGAAAACCGCCTGCCTGCTCAGGGTCCATTTGAGCAACTTTGAAATGAAAGGGTTTGTCCTGGAGGTCTCCCGCAAAGAGATCAAGGAGATCGCCCTCGAATTCGACCTCCCGCTCGTGGAGGATCTGGGGAGCGGGAGCCTGATCGACCTCTCTGAATACGGATTAAAAAAGGAACCCACGGTGCAGGAATCCATTGACGAAGGTGTCGATCTGGTGACGTTCAGCGGGGATAAGCTTCTGGGCGGGCCGCAGGCCGGGATCTTGGCCGGCAAGAAAGCCATCCTCGACAAAATCAAAAAAAACCCGCTCACCAGGGCCCTGCGGGTCGATAAGATGACCCTTGCGGCCTTGGAATCGACCTTGCGGGAATGGATGGACCCAGGCCAAGCCCTGAAACGGATCCCCGCACTGAGAATGATGACCCTGCCGGCCGGCGAGCTGAAATTCAGGGCCGAAAAACTTTCGGCGATGATCCGATCCAGAATTGGAGACGCCCTGGTTATCGAGGTCGAGCAGGATGTCTCCGAGGTCGGCGGCGGCGCCTCACCGGAAGCCGCCATCCCGACTTGGGTGGTCTCCCTTTACTCATCGAAGGTTTCTGTAAACGAGATCGAAGAGTCCTTCCGCTTTGCCGATCCCCCGGTCATCGGACGGATTAGAAAAAACCGATTCATTCTGGACGTGAGAACGGTTCAGGACCATGACCTCGAGGAGATCGCCGTCGCAGCGGAAGAGGCCATGGGTGCAAAAGAGTAGCCGGATGTTTTTTATTTTATATCATTCCTGGGAGTCTGGATCCTCCGTCCATATCCCGTGAAATTCTTGGGTTGAGGTCATGATTGAAGACAAAAAAATGCCCCTGACCGAACACCTGGTGGAACTCCGCTCCAGGCTGATCAAGATGACGATCTGCATCGTGGCCGCCTCAATCGTATGCTATATCTTCCGATTCCAAATCCTGGAGTTTGTCCAGGCGCCGATCAAGAAATCCATGAAAAACGAGCCGCTCAGGTATTTTTCCCTGATGGAACCCTTCCTTGTCCATATCAAGGTATCGGTCTACGCCGGTCTTTTCTTCTCGATCCCGGTCATCCTCTACCAGATGTGGATGTTTGTGGCGCCGGGGCTCCTGGAGAAAGAAAGAAAATATGTCCTGCCGTTTATCATCATGGGGAGCCTCTTCTTCCTGCTCGGCGCAGGCCTTTGCTACCTGGTCATCCTCCCCTATGGAACCGAGTTCTTTCTCAGCTTTGATCCCACACTTCAGTCCACCATCAATATTGCAAGCTATATCAGTTTCTATATCTCGATGACCCTGGTTTTCGGGTTCGTCTTCCAACTCCCCTTGATCATGGTCGTTCTGAGCAGAATCGGATTCGTGACCTCCCAGGGGCTGGCCAAAAAAAGAAGACACGCCATCGTCATCATCTTCATCGTGGCAGCGATCCTCACCCCTCCGGACCCGGTGAGCCAGACCTGTATGGCCATCCCTCTCGTCATCATGTACGAACTCAGCATCTATCTGACCCGGATCTTCGGAAGAAAGATCCCGGAAACCAAGAGCGCCGCACTCGAACGCCGGACATGACCGATCCGCTTCTTATTCTAACTTGCAATCAAGTTGAGACTTTTAATCCACGGCCCCAAGGACTCACAGTCGCGTACTCATACTTGAATTCCCGCACCAGCGCCAGGTTCACCATGGGCCTTAACGGCGCCGGCGCCCAGCAGGAACGGGGATCGCTCATCCGACCCAAGCGAGCCTCGTCCTGAAACATCAGACGAACCGGCAAATGGTTCTGGTTCTTCAGGCAGACGGCTTCCACAAGCTCCGGGAGTTTTTTTTAAACTCTTCTTGCGCAGCCTGTTTATGGAGAGGCAAAGGTCTGAATCACGTGAAGTTCATGCTGATAGGACATTTTCTGAACGCAAAGCTCAATAAACAGCAATATGCCTATCAGAAAAAGCTCGAGCAGATGGAAGAAAAACTAAGTCCTTCAATTCATAATTTCGATTACGAACCTATGAACTCAGGACTGAGTACTGAGTGAGCATTTAACCGGATCTTGCTACACAAAAATGTGTCACCATATTTACGAATCCAAGCACTAATCAACCGCACCAATAATCTGCTCCTGGAATATTGATTAGAAGTAATGATCTTGCAGTTATCTGTTTCGAGAATTCAGTATCCCGGGTCGAATTTTCAGGGTCTAACCGCCGCAACTGCATCCGCTTCCGCATTGCGAAGCGTCACCCTGATCGCAGGACGACATGCTGTTCAGCTCATCGATCTCTTCCTGAGAAGCCTTTCTGACGGATTTGATCACGATATCAAAGACCAAAGTCTTCCCGGATAGGGGATGGTTCAGGTCGATCTCCGCCATGTCCTGTTCGATAGCCGTCACCGCAAAGGTCACAGGCATCCCCTGGGGAGACCTGGATTGAAAGGTCATGCCGACCTTGAGCTCCAAATCCTCAGAGAAATGGCTGACCGGGACCTTCTGGATCAGTTCGGGAACATGCTCCCCATACCCATCTTCCGGCTGGATCACTGCCTGAAAAGAGTCGTTCTCTTCCCGGCCCATTAATTCCTTTTCCAAACCGGGGATGATCTGGTTATAGCCGCAGATGAACTCGATCGGTTCATCGGGCTTGGATTTGTCCACCACCTCCCCGGATTTGAGGCTCAGTTGATAATCCATAGTGACATGCGATTCTTTTTGAATTTTCATATTCTTTACCCTTTTTAAAAATATAATAAAAACATCCATCCCTTGAAGAACTAAGCGGTCCTATTCGTAAATATGGTGACGTACCGAGAGGGTCGTAGGGCGGGTTCATCAAGGCGCGCGACCGAGGCGTACCCCTCTGGTACACCGCAAGGAGCGGAACGCCGATGAGACCGCCCTACGGCACTCGAATGCCACCGTATTTACGAATAGGGCCACTAAGGCGCCCACCCATACACATGGATGGGCGCAGGCTATTTTATTTTTCCTGTTTTGTCAATTCTTTTAAATCCCCTGGGGTGTGCGACAAATTTATGGGTACACATCAGGATTACATATGTTTGTCATTGTCCGGTCCCCCGATCGAGTCGGGGAATGACACTCTTAGAGAAATATTTACCTATAAATTTGTCGCAGACCCAATCCCCGGCAAGAGATGCGCTGATCCGGCAGGGATTTTAAAAATGATTTTCATTAAACTGTGATTATACCTTGACGGGAGGGACCTGATCAGCTAATATCTTCTCGTCTTTCAGAATATCTGAAACAAATAACAAAGAAAGCCGGCAGGCCTCATCCGGCGCCTGGTGTTCCCGATAAGGTAAAAAACATGAAAATTTTCCCCAAGCAGGTCGATTTCTTTGAAATATTTGATCAAGCAGCGGATAATGTCAATGAGGCGTCCTCTCATCTCGTGGATCTTTTTGCCGATTTTTCCCTCCTGGAAGAAAAGATCAAAAAAATCTACGACCTCGAACAGAAAGGGGATACCCTGACGCACGAGGTCATGAAAAGGCTGAATATGACTTTCATCACGCCGATTGACCGGGAGGACATTCATACCCTGGCGGCCCGGCTGGACGATGTCCTGGACCTGATCTGGGGGGCCGTGGATCGGTTAAGCGTTTTCAGGATACAGGCCGGCACCCCGCAGGCCCTTGAACTGGCAAAGACGCTCCACAAGACCACCGAAGCCATTGTCCGGACCATCGGTTATCTCAAAGAAAAAAAATACTCCTTTGTCTCCGACACCTGTATTGAGATCAACCGGCTGGAAAACAAGGTGGACCGGATCTTCAGGGATGCCCTGGGACAACTCTTTGATGACATCAAGGACCCTTTGATGATCATCAAATGGAAAGAGATCTATGAACATCTTGAAGATGCATCGGACCGCTGCGAGGATGTGGCCAATATCCTCGAGAGCATCGTCTTAAAATATGCTTGAAGTTATTCTTATCATCGTGATTTTGGCCGTTCTCTTTGATATCAGCAACGGTTGGAATGACTCTGCCAATGCCATTGCCACGGTGGTCTCCACCCGGGTGCTCAGCCCTTTACAGGCAGTCATCCTCTCCGCCATCATGAATATCCTGGGGGCGTTTTCCTCCACGGCCGTGGCCAAGACCATCGGCTCCGGAATCGTGGCCCCGGATTCCGTCACCAATATCGTGGTGGGTTCGGCCCTGATCTCGAGCTTTCTCTGGAATGCGGCCATGACATTGATCGGGATGCCTGTGAGCGCCTCCCATGCACTGATCGGGAGCCTCATGGGCGCGGCCGTGGCCTTCAAGGGGATCGGGATTCTGGAGTATGCGGGACTGACCAAGATCTTTCTGGCGCTTTTAATTTCTCCGGTCTTGGGGATTCTGGGAGGCTTTTGCCTGATGAAGGCAATCCTTGCATTCTTCGGGACCCGCTCTCCTGGTAAAATCAACAAGGTCTTCGGCAGGCTTCAGCTCGTCTCATCCGCCTTTATGGCCTTTTCCCACGGTTCCAATGACGCCCAGAAGGTCATGGGGATCATCACCCTCTCTCTGGTCAGCGGGGGCTTCCTCCAGGCCCTTGAGGTTCCCTTCTGGGTCATCCTGGTCTGCGCCATGGCCATGGGGGTGGGGACGGCCATAGGAGGTTGGCGCGTGATCAAGACCCTCGGGGTGCAGATGCTGAAGCTCCAGCCCGTCCACGGATTCGCGGCCGAGACATCGGCAAGCCTGATCATCATCATATCAAGCTTTTTCGGCCTTCCTGTCAGCACGACCCATGTCATCTCGACCAGTATCATGGGGGTCGGAGCCACTCAAAGGATCAGGGCTGTGCGCTGGGGTGTGGCAGGAAAGATCGTTTTGGCGTGGTTCTTTACACTCCCCATGAGCATCCTCATGGCGTGGCTGATCTGCAAGATCTTGCTCCGGATCCTCTAATCATCTCTTTCCCATTTTTTCTGACAGAATTCTGTCGAGCGACCAGAGGCCGCCCCCTTTGATCATCAGGGCGATGGCAATGGCCGCAGCAAGGATATGGTACTCGAACCCTTCTCCCTTCTGGGTTCCAAACCAGTTCATGAAGAAGCCGTTTCCGAAATGAAGCATCCATACGGCCACGACCATGACGGAGGCGATGCCGAAGGCTGCGACCCGGGTCAGCAGCCCGACGATCAGTCCCATGGACCCGAGAAATTCCGCCATGATGGCCAGAAAAGCGAAGAGAGGAGGGATCCCGAGAGAACCGGTGAAACTATTCATGGTCCCTGCAAATCCGTGACCGCCGAACCAGCCGAGGACTTTCTGGGCCCCGTGCGGGAAGAAAACGATCCCGAGCAGAACTCGAAGGACCAGGGCCGAAACATCCTTTTCCGTATGGAATAATTTCCGGACCATGAAAGACCTCCTTGGCAAAGGCTCAATGAGCAAGTCATCAACCTCCGGCAAAGCCGGGGGTTTACCTAAATTCAATTAAAGTGATTGATCCGATCCTTGATTTCAATTAAGTCAGAAGGCGGCGAAAATGTCAAGGCGGCGGGAGTGGTGACGAGCCTGTTTTTTTCATCTTCCTGCTCCCTTCATACATCTCGTATTCAAGGAGCCTGCACTCGATCTCGCTGTTGAAAAAGGGGATTTTCTTTTTTGCTTTCAGTCCGACCTTTTTGGCCAGGCCGGGGTTGCCGGTAAAAACATAGCCGGTATAGCCCTTGCATCTCTGTTTGAAAAAGTCCCCTATCCCCCTGTAGACGCCTTCGAGCGCTTCGGTTTTTCCCATCCTCTCGCCGTACTCCGGATTGAGCACAACTACGCCGCCGCCATCCGGGACCGGAGTTTCCGAATAGTCGCCTACGTGGAATTCGATCAGATGCTCGACCCCGGCCTGCGCTGCATTTTTCTTTGCGCCCTCAACGGCTTTACGGCTGATATCGGTGGCGATGATCCTGCCGTTCAGGGTTTTTCTTTCTTGTTTTTTTGCTTCCCGGCGAAGCGCACTCCATAAGGAAGCATTAAAACCCGTAAGGTGCATGAATCCGAAATTGTTTCTCAGAAGACCGGGCGCCCTGTTTAATCCGATCCATGCGGCCTCAACGGCCAGGGTCCCGCTGCCGCACATGGGATTGATAAAATTCCCGTTGCCGTCCCAGCCGGTTGTCAGGACCACGGCGGCCGCAAGCGTCTCCTGCATCGGCGCTTTCAGGGGGATCTTTCTGTATCCTCGCCTGGGAAGGGGTTCCCCCGATGTGTCCAGATAAACCGAACAGTGTTCCCCTTTCCAGTAGAGGTGGACCACGGTCCGGTCTCTTTCAGGGCCTGAATCCGGCCGCCGGCCGCGTTTTTGCTTTATCCGGTCGACAATGGCATCCTTGCACTTGACATTGACATAGCGTGAATCCCTGATGTTCGGGTTCTCCACGCTGGACGTCACGCACAGGTACCCGTCGGAAGCGATGTAATCTTCCCAGTGGATTCCTGAGATTCCCCTGTAGAGGTCTTCGGCATCTCTTGCACCAAATTCTCTCATCAAAAAGAGCACGCGGTGCCCTGTACGGAGGAAGAGGTTGAGTTTCAACGTATCCTCGATGGTCCCCTCCGTAACCACGCTCGCGATCGTCTCGGACAGGACCGGGAAACCAAGAGCAAGGATTTCCTGTTTCAGGTAAGGGGGGATCGCCTTGGGGCATGTGACCAGGATCCTGTTTTTTTTCATTTTCATCACCCCAGGGTTATAGGAATCAAGGGGCCAAGGGTTCAAGTGAAATACTGAAAAGCAGGCAAAATCTCCGGAGAAAAAGACTGGAACCCTTGACCCCTGATGTTTTCGCCCACGCTTTTGGAGGTGATCTGAAAAAGCTGGCCCTACTCTATAATATGACCTGCGGTCTGTCAAAAAAAATTTGGTATTGCATATGACGGTGTTTTTCAGATATGGTACACCCTTAACAAATTCCCGGATTAAGGGTGGAATATTTTTAGAGGGTTTTAAAACGGAGGAAGGGATATGACTCGGAGATTTTTGAGGTTTTGGACGTTTTGGGGAGTGGCGCTGATTGTTTCAGGGCTGATCCGCCCGGAGGTTTGCAATGCCGAGGACACGGGTTCTACAGGATACAAGGAGGTTTTACGTATGGAGGGTCTCACCAAGATTGTGCTGGATAACGGTTTATCCGTGGTCATCTCAGAAAATCATGCCGCTCCTGTGGTGGCCCTGCAGGTCTGGGTCAAGGTCGGAAGCCGTTATGAGCAGGACGACCAGGCCGGGATCTCCCACGTGTTTGAGCATATGCTCTTCAAGGGGACGAAAAAACGGGGCGTGGGGGAGATCGCCAGGGAGGTAGAGACCGCCGGGGGGAACATCAACGCCTATACCTCCTTTGACCACACGGTCTACCATCTCGTCCTGGCCAGCCGGTATTTTGATGTGGGCCTGGACGTGCTTTCCGATGCCATCCAAAACTCCTCATTTGATCCGGGCGAACTGGCCAGGGAATCCGAGGTGGTACTGGAAGAGCTCAAGCGGTCGCAGGATGACCAGGACCAGGTGGCGGGCATCAAGATGTTCGAAACGGCCTATACGGCCCATCCGTACCGCAGGCCCGTGATCGGTTACGAAAAGACGTTTATGGGTCTTACCCGGGACCGATACCTTAACTATTTCCATCAATGGTATGTACCGAACAATATGAGCCTGATCGTGGCCGGGGACATCAAGGCCGAGGAGGTGATTCCCCGGATTGTGAAGGCCTTCAGCGGTTACGCCCCGAATCCGAATCTCACGCATGAGGTCCCGCAGGAGCCGGAGCAGAAAGAGACCCGGGCTGTGGTCACGAGGATGGAGAGCGCCCAGACCTATCTGAACATGGGCTACCATATCCCCGATCTTCGCGATCCACGGAATCCAGCCCTGGACCTCCTCGGGATGATCCTGGGGCAGGGGGAGACCTCCAGGCTCTACCGGGAGGTGAAGCGGGAAAAGGAACTGGTGCGCAGCATCTATTCCTATGCCTTCACACCCATAGACCCGGGGATGCTGCTGATTGATGCAGCCCTGGACGTCTCGAAGATCGAAGAAGCCCTCAGGGAAACCCTTCGTCAGGTTCACCGCCTCCAGGTGGAGCCGGTGAGCGAGGAAGAACTCTTCCGGGCGAGGACCAATGTGGAGAGCGACTTCATTTACAGCAAGGAGTCCATGGAGGGCCAGGCCAGAAAGATCGGTTATTACGAATCCGACTTCGGAGACCCGTTATATCAAAAAACCTACCTCAAGGGGATCGCCTCAGTCACACCGCAGGAGATCATGGACCTGGCCAGGACCTATCTCAGGCCCGAGAATCTGACCGTTTCCCTTTTACTTGCCCCAGACCAGCGCACGGACCTCAATGCCGAAAGTCTGAAGAGGATGGTGGAAGAGATCACCCGGAAGATCATCGATTCGTCCCGTCCGGCCAAAGCCGGGGAAGAGGGCCTGCCGCGGAAGCTTGTCCTTGCAAACGGCATCCGGCTGATCGTCAAGGAGAATCATGCGGTTCCCACGGTATCGGTGAAGGTCGTCTTCCCGGGTGCGCAGCGCTACGAGACCGAAGCCACGAGCGGCCTCTATCATTTCATCGCCTCCATGCTGGATCGGGGTACGGATAAACGCGGAGCCTCGGAGATCTCCGCGGAGATCGAGGACATGGCCGGGAGTGTGAGCGGGTTCTCCGGACGGAACAGCTTCGGCGCTGATCTCACGATCTTGAGCCGGCATTTTTTTAGAGGGATGCATCTTCTTTCGGATCTCCTCCTGCATCCATCCTTTGATCCGTCCGAGATGGAGAAGGTCAGGCAGGATATCCTGACCGACATCAAACAGCAGGAGGATATCCTGACCCAGAGGGCCGGGAACCTCTTCCGCAGGACCCTGTATCGGACCCACCCCTATCGAATGCGGGTCATCGGAGAGGAGAAGACGGTTTCCGACTTCTCGCAGACGGATCTGGAAAAAGCCTATTTTGATTCGATCTCTCCGGACCGGATGGTGATCGCCATCGTGGGAGACATCACGGAAAAGGAAGCGGTCAGAGCGGTCGAGGACCTCTTCGGAAAGATGGAGAAAAACAAGGTCATCGAGCCGGACATCAAACAGGAGGTTTCTCAGAATGAGGTGCGTGAAGGCCGTGAGACTGCGGACCGCCAGCAGGCCCATATGATCCTCGGTTTCCTCGGCGCCACGGTCACATCCGAAGACCGGTATCCTCTTGAGGTCTTGAACAATGTGCTGGCCGGGCAGAGCGGGCGGCTCTTCATGGAGCTTCGGGACAAGAAAAGCCTGGCCTATGCCGTGACCTCCTTTACCCAGGAGGGTGTGGATCCGGGATACTTCGCGGCCTATATCGGTTGCAGCCCGGAGAAACTCGCCGAGGCAAAAGAAGGGATCATTGCCGAGCTTCGCCGCATCCGTGAAGAAAAGGTTTCCAAAGACGAGATGGATCGTTCCAAGAAGAACCTGATCGGGCAGTTTGAAATCGATCTCCAGACCAACGGGGCCATGGCATCCTCTCTGGCCCTTGACGAACTGTACGGGAACGGCTTCGATGCCTACCGGAAGTATGCGGAACGGATCGAGAAGGTCACGGCAAAGGAGGTGCAGAGGATCGCCAGGAAGTATATCGATCTTTCGAGATATTCCCTGGCCGTAGTGTCCCCTGGGTCAGGAGATGGGAAAAAATAGAAAATAGCCAATAGAAAAATTTCCCCTCCCTCGACTGGAGGGGATAAAGGGGAGGGTGAAAAAAGGAGTCATTACCATGAAAATCCCGGAGAAGATTGATCTGGCGTACCGCTTTCTCACCCTGGGCTGCACGGTTCTTGTGACCTCGGCCTGTAAGGGGGAGACCGATATCCTGACGGTCTCCTGGCAGACGCCGGTCAGCAAGAATCCTCCCCTCTTTGCCGTCGCTGTGGCCAAGGGTCACCATTCGCACAAGCTCATTGACCGGAGCGGCGCCTATGTCATCAATGTTCCAAATGAATATCTGATTAAAGAGGTCTTTTATTGCGGCACCCATTCCGGCCGGGACGTGGACAAGTTCAAAGAGACAGAACTAACGTCCGAGCCCGGAGAATTTGTGGAAGCGCCTCATATCAAGGAATGCGTGGCCTATGTGGAGTGCCGGGTGGAAAGCGCCTATACGTCCGGGGACCATACCCTTTTTATCGGTAAGGCCCTCAAGGCTGAGGTAACCCGAGGGATCTTCGACGGAGTCTGGAAGATCGGAGAGCCCGGCACCGAGTTTCTCATCCATCTCGGCGGTCCGCACTTCTTCGTCCCCGGCCGGGTGATCAAGGCGGCGCCATAGGGATGATGGTTGAATCTAAAACAAATTTTCTATCTACACTATGGAGACCACAACCGAAAGAGCAGAGATCACCCCCACACTCAAGGATTTTTTAAACCTTTCCCGGGGCCCCAAGGCGGTTCCGATCTTCCTGAAGATCCCCATGGGGACGCTCGACCCGCCTTCGGTCTTTGAGCGCGTCCATGAGGGGAGGGATTCTTTTCTTCTGGAGTCCGTCAAGGGGACATCACAGATCGGCCGGTATTCCTTCGTGGGCTCACGCCCTTTCCGGGTCTTTGAGAGCAAGCATGACCAGATCCGGATTCGTGAAGGGCTCTATGAGACCCTGATCCAGGGGAACCCCTTTTCCGAGCTCCGACGCCTGCTTCAGGAAACCCCGATGGTCAGAATGAAAGGCCTTGCTTTTTTTACCGGCGGGGCCGTGGGCATGATCGGGTACGATGCGGTCCACTTCCTTGAGCGCATCCCCAGGACGGCCAGGGATGATCTTCAGATTCCCGACCTCTATTTCCTGTTCGTGGATACGGTGGTGGTCTTTGATCATGTGGAGCGGGAGATCATCCTGGCCCATGTCCCCATGCTGAGGAGGCGCCCGGATGCAGAGGAAGAAAGGGTCCGGGCATACAACCGGGGTGCGGAACAACTCAAGGCGCTTCTCCAGAGGGTGATTACGCCTGCTTCGAAAAGAGCGGCTCAGTCTGACGCCGGACCCAAGGACTTTACCGTAGCCGCCAATATGGGGAAAGAAGATTACATGGAGATGGTCCGCCGGGCCAAGGCATATATCCGGGCGGGCGATATCTTCCAGGCCAACCTCTCCCAGCGGCTGACCGCAGAGATCGGGGACCTCGACCCTTTTCGTCTCTATAAGGTCCTGCGTGAGATCAACCCTTCACCCTTTGCGGCGTTTATGGACTTTGAAGGTTTTCAACTGGTGAGTTCCTCACCCGAGCGGCTCATGCGCCTGCATCAGAGAATCGTGGAGACCCGCCCTATTGCCGGGACCCGGCCCAGGGGGAGAGACGCCAGGGGTGACCAGGCCATGAGCGCGGAGCTGATTACCAATGAAAAGGAGCGGGCCGAGCATATCATGTTGATTGATCTCGAACGAAACGACATCGGCCGCGTCTGCGATTACGGCTCGGTCTCTGTGGATGAATTCATGGCGCTGGAGGAGTACTCCCACGTGATCCATATCGTCTCCAATGTGCGCGGGCGGCTCCATGAGAAAAAGGATCTGTTTGACCTGATCCGGGCGGCCTTTCCGGGAGGGACCATCACCGGCGTGCCCAAGGTGCGCTGCATGGAGATCATTGACGAGCTCGAGTCCGTGCAGCGCGGGCCGTACACCGGCTCCATCGGCTATCTCGGCTTCAACGGAGACATGGACCTCAACATCATCATCCGGACCTTCGTGATCAAGGACGGACGCGCCCACGTGCAGGTGGGCGCCGGCATCGTGGCCGACTCGGACCCGGAGCGGGAATACCTTGAGACCCTGCACAAGGCCGACGCATTGCTTCAGGCATTGAAGGTGCTGGAAGATGAAGGCGGTCTCCCCGCTCACGGAGGATAAGAGAACCCTCTTGACATTCTGCTCTTTTAATGTACGCTGTTGTACAGAATGGAGGGGTTTCAGATGAAGACGATATCATTCACCGAATTTCGCAAAAATGCCTCAAGCCTTTTCTCTATCGTCGAGGATGGGGAGGTTATTGTTGTCTTGCGGCATGGTAAACCCATTGCTGAAATTGTACCGGTATCACCGAAGCATGGCATTCCGTCCTGGAAGAGACCGGGTTTAAGACTTTCAGTCAAGGGCGTAAAACTGTCTTCGGCCATTCTCGAGGAGCGCGAGCTTGAAGACGTTCTTTGATGCTTCAGCATTCGCAGTGAATAAAGTTCTTTTCTCAGTTTCATTTCTCTGATAGATTAACATACCAACTCAAAAAAATTCCGGTATGAAATCATGGCCAATAACGGGAAAATCCGCAAGAAAGATTCAGCAAGGCTGACGTGGGACAGCAAGCCGCGCCGTGCGCCGAATCCCAAGGATATAGAATTTCAAACCGCAGAGGTCGTGATTCCCAACCCGGTCCGCAGGGAAGAGCTCCCCTTGTCATTTAGAGACGGCATCATTGGTGAGGCTGAGATTGACAAGCAGAAGATGAACCGCCTGATATGGGGCGACAATTTGCTTGCCATGCAGGCCCTATTGTCGCAGGGTTATGAAGGCAAGATCAACCTCATCTACATTGACCCGCCTTTTGATTCAAAGGCAGACTACTCCCACAAAATGACCATCAACAACAACCCCACTTTAGAAAAGGGAGGCAAGGGGGGATTTGAACGGGGGGTTGAATTCGCCAAAGAACCCTCTGTCATTGAGCGCCTTGCATACAAAGACACATGGGCAGGAGGGACTGACTCATACCTTGATATGCTCTATCCGAGATTGCAGTTGATGAAAAGACTGCTGGCGGAGGATGGAAGTATTATTGTTCATTTAGATTATCATATAGTTCATTATGTCAAAATACTTTTAGATGAAATTTTCGGTAGAGGACTTGAAAAAGACGATATTGGATATCGAAATGAAATTATTTATTGTTATAGCGGTGGAGGAACCCCACCAACCGAATACCCGAGAAAACACGACAATATTCTTTGGTATTCCAAAGGTCGCAAATGGATTTTCAATACTCAATACAGACCATATTCGGAAGGTACTGTTCAAAGGGGGAGGACTGCTGTAAAAGGAGAAAATGCCAAACTTAACCCTTTGGGTACGCCTGTGAATGATTGGTGGACTGACATCAAAAAGATAACAAGCCCCACCGATCCCGAAAAAACTTATTACGATACTCAAAAATCAGAAGATTTACTCACAAGGATTTTACAGTGCCATAGCAGTACAAGTAATCTTATTGCCGATTTCTTCTGCGGCTCTGGCACAACATTAGCTGTTGCTGAAAGGCTCAACTGTCGCTGGATTGGCTGCGAACTTGGAAAGGTTGGGATTCAGGTTGCCCGCGCAAGGCTTGTTGAACAGCAGGCAAGACCCTTCCTGATAGAAAACATCGGCAATTATCAGCGGGAGATGATTTATCTTACAGGCGGACGCATCTATGAGATGCAGAATCTTATTCTTAAACTCTATGGCGCAACTCCTCGTGATAAGATGAGCGGGCTCGGCATACGCAAGGCAGATGACGGCGTAGAGGAACTTGTGTACGTGGGCTATCCGGATAGACCTGTCTCAGCAGGCAAGGCAGAGGAACTTGCGCTTCAGGCGCAGAAGTTGGACGGCAGGGGGTATAAGCGGCTGATTATTCTCGGTTGGGATTATGAATACAACTATCATCAGGCTTTGGAGTCAAGGAAAAGTGCATTAAAGGACAAGATCAAGGTTGAGATTATCAGTCGTGACATTCCGCCTGATATTTACGATTATTTAAAAAAGGCTAAGACAGAAGAAGATATCGAAGCCCTTTCAGAAAAGGTCAAGTTCTATGAAAGACCTTATCTGAAGATGGATGCTCCGAAGATAAAGGATTTAAAGGATGGCAAGGCTGAAATTACCCTTTCCGTAAAACGCTATGTCCTGATGGATATTCCCATAAGCCAGTCGTCAAAGAAGGGTCAGGAGGATTATACGGCGTTGATGAAAATAGCCAAGGACAACTTTGCAGTGCTGATTGATTACTGGGCAATTGACTGGGACTATGACGGCTTTACCTTCAAGAGCCAGTGGCAGGCATTCAGAGGTAACGGCAAAAAGGCAAGGACGGTTACCACTGAGGCAAGAGAGGTCTTGGATAAGAAGAAACGGTCAATCGCCGTGAGAGTTGTTGATATATTCGGTAACGACGCAGGGGCGGTGATGGAGGTATAATCCTGCAATAAGGAACTTTGTTATTTCAGGATTTTGTGCTATCCTGCAATAACAACCGTGGTTATTGCAGGATCAATCAATAAGGGGTAACCTATTGAATCCAAATAAATTTGAAGCTTCATCATCAGGCCATTGTATCAAAACATTAAATTTTAATGAAGGGAGCAAGAGGTGATCGCGCTACTCCGGGTGAAATTCGGCGCAGTCAGAACTGGATTGGTCCGCCGGGTTGCACCCTTAATGAGGCCGCTTATGTTCCACCGCCCGTGGAAGAAATGAAAGAAGCATTGAGCACATGGGAGAAGCATCTTCATTCAGATCCAGACGAACCACTACTCATACAATGCGCCCTTACACATTACCAATTTGAGGCTATTCACCCTTTTCTTGACGGCAACGGCCGTATCGGGAGGCTTATCATCACTTTCTTCCTCTATGAAAAGGGATACCTGACTCAACCACTGCTTTATCTGTCAGCATTCTTTGACAGGCACAGGGAAGAATATTATGACAGATTGCTTGCTGTTAGTCAGAAAGGTAATTGGCATGCATGGATTGAGTTTTTCTTACACGGAGTTATAACCCAATCTAAAGATGCAATAACAGATGCCAAGAAAATACTCGAACTTCATGCCGAATACCAAAATATACTTGAAAAGACCAGAAAAATTCCTGAGTCAGCTCATAGACTCATTGACGAAATCTTTGTCAATCCTGTTATTTCCGTTTCAGGTTTAAGCAAGAAATGGAATATGCCTTTTAATTCCGTAAAGACAGGAGTAGCGAGACTTACTGATATGGGTATCCTTAATGAAGTGACAGAAAAAAAACGGAATAAACTTTTTATTGCCCCACGACTGATGAAATTATTAACTTCTACGGATGAAGAAAAATAACCCCATGGCTAAAAAAAATAATCAATCTTTCTCCCAGATGTATCTTGCTGATGCCCTTGAGGGTGAGGTTCAGGCATGGGTAGAGCAGGGATGGCCCGGCGTTACCCGGACTACTCTTGAGCTTTTCAACTACTGGTTCAAGAGAGACGAAGACGTCACAGAGAGGTTTCACCCCTGCCAGCAGAGGGCGATTGAAACCCTCGTTTACTGCCATGAAATCCTTCAGGTAAAAACATTACAAGACGTTTTTGAAAGAGTAGCCCCGGAGGCCCTTTATCAACACCTTCCTTTAAAGCAGGAATTAGAGACCATCCCCTTCCCAAAATATGCCCTGAAGATGGCCACAGGTTCAGGGAAGACCTGGGTGTTGGCTGCCCTTCTTGTGTGGCAGTATTTTAATCGGCTTAATGATGAGCGGCCGGGAAGTTATTCGTTCAGGTTTCTTGTTGTGACGCCGGGGCATGAGGTTCTGAACAGGCTCCTCGATTCATTTAAAGGCAAACGGGATTTAGAATCAGACAACAGAATGCCCGATACATCTGATTATAAGCGTTCCCTGTTCATGCCTGAGGGCGCCTACTGGCGGGATAGATTTCATCTCGATATCCTCGAACCTGACGATGTAAAGCCGAATACAACGCCTTCTGATGGAGCATTTGTCTTTATAACCAACTGGCAGCAGTTCAGACTTAAGTCTATAACATCGAATCTGTGGGATCAATTTACAGGCGCAGATGTTGAGGAGATGCCGAGGGGCGAGATCATAGCCGATTTCCTGTCCGAATACCCTGACCTCGTTATCATGAACGATGAAGCCCATCATGTGCATGGGAAGAAGTCTGCCAAAGGGGAGGAGCTCGTCTGGCGGCAGTTTATGAATGTGCTGTATAGCAGGTTAAAAGAAGATCATAAAGAAGAACAAGGGATTTTTTTACAGATAGACTTTTCAGCCACGCCTTTTTATGGAAGCGCAGAAAAAAGGGAATACTTCCCTCATATTATTTATGACTATGACCTTCTTAACGCAATGCAGGATATGCTTGTGAAACAACTATTCCTTGAGCAGAGACAGGCTATTGCAGGAGAGTCTTTAGAGGATCTTGATTTCAGGGCCGAAAGGCTTGAGCCTGAGGGCGGCCACAAAAGGGGTGAAATAAAATCCCTTTCATCAGGACAGAAGTTGCTGATTGATATCGGCAGAAAGAAACTTGAACAGCTTGCAGTTGAATTCAAGAAAAAAGACATCAATAAAAAGCCTGTCATGATGGTTTTGTGTGAAGATACAAAAGTTGCTGATTTGACGGCAGAGCATTTCGCAAAACTTGCTGACGAAAATGGACGGTTTTACGATGGAACCAAGGTTCTTGTCATCCACTCCGACCTTTCAGATAAAGAACTTATTAAGGCAAGGAAGGACCTGGACAGAATAGACTTGGATGATGACCCTTTAAGGGTTGTGATTTCTGTTTTAATGCTCAGAGAAGGTTTTGATAAAAACAATATTTGTGTAACGGTTGTTCTTAGAGCATCGGAAGCGGATTTGCTCCTTGAACAGATCGTCGGCAGGGGCTTGAGGCTGATGTTCTCCGATCATGACTACCCGGAGTTGCACGATGTAAAGGTTGAGGCTTATCATGAAATAAAGAGAAGGAAAAACCCTTCCAATTCTTTTGATTTCCTTTTTGTTGTTGAGCATCCGAGATTCATTGAGTTTTACGACAAGCTGGAAGAGCAGGGATATATATTTGGTATCGGCGACACCAGTAAAGAGACTGCAACAGGCGATATGATTCCCGTTGATGCCGTAACCAAAAGAATCCCTCTTTTTGATATCGCCTGGCCTGTTCAGATTTTTGATGAAGGAAAAATGCCTGAACTAAACCAGCTTGACGTTGAAACTTTTCCCAAATATCAAGGCGATTTCAGGCAATTGAAAAGTTATTTATCCAAGCTTATCATTCAGGAGACGCACGTTGAAACGGGGGCCAAGACCAAGACGTGGAAACTGGAGAATGACTATTTCGATTTTTCCTTTTTTCTGAGGCAGGCGTCAAGAGCGGTGGCGACTCGTGGGAGAACGTCGATTCTTTCAGCAAGGCAGGCTGAAATTGCAGAGATTATAGATGACTATGTTTCAGAATATTGTTTTGGAGAGCAGATAGACTTTACCAATTCCGAAAATTATCCCGTGCTTAACTATCAACCTGTTTTTGATCATATTGTTGAAACCATAAGCAAAGCGATTGTCAGGCTTATTGAGGGTTATAAATTTGAAGTCAAAAAAGGAATATGGGGAAAATTATCTGATGTTCCAAGAATTATGATCAGGGAAAGTAAATCTGTCGTAACAGAAAGAAGCATCTATCCCAAGAACGGTTATCAGCCGAAGGGCGGCGGATTCGAAAGAGATTATATGCGAGAGGTGCTGAATGATTCAGCCGATGTCCTTGCCTTTGCAAAATTGGACAGGAGGCATAAACTCAAGATTGCTTATAGAGATGAAACAGGGATACTTCGGAATTATGAAATTGATTTTGTAATAAAGACTCCTGAAAAGATGTATCTTGTTGAGACAAAAGCAGACAGAGACCTCAGTACTCCAAATGTCGCTGTCAAGGTTCAAGCTGCGATCGCATGGTGCGAACAGGCATCCCTGGTCCCGCCTTCCGTTGATATGAAACAGCCGCAAGATTGGGAATATCTGATCATTTCGGAAAGTCTCTTTAAGGCAAATAAAGGATTGTCTTTCGAGGCATTCATACCTTTTTGCAGAGGTCTAAGAGATAATATCGTTGCAAAGGCAAAGGGTCAGTTGTTTTTATTATAGATTTCTTTCTGATCGAAATGCAACGCCTCCATCCTACGTAATATGAACCGTGACCCGGTGCTCCTGTATGCCGTTGTTGCCGTATCCGAGGACATTCCACACGGCCTCCATGGGCTGTTTTCGCCCTTCGGAATCGGTGGCGCGGGCCAGGATGGTATAATCCCCTTTATCTTTTGCATTCCATACGAACTGCCACTGTCTCCATGCAAAGGGTTCATGCGGTCCGATGAATTCCGCGGGATCCCAGTTCTTGCCGTTGTCCACGGATACTTCGACGATCACCACATCCGCTACCCCCGCGTAGGATGCGCCCAGGATGGTGACGGGCCCGGCCGGGAGCGATTCGTCCTTGAGCGGCTGGGTGATGATGGTCTTGACCTGGATGCCGGTCACCATTGTACCGGACTTGGGTTCCTCCCCTTTCTGGAAGAGGCGGTAGACGTTGTCCATGAAAAACCCTTCATAGGGCCGCTCCATGACCGTGATTTTGGAAAGCCACTTGGTGCAGTTGGCACCGGTCCATCCGAGCGCCAGGGCCCGGAGCGGGTATCCGTGCTTGATCGGCAGAGCTTCCCCGTTCATCTCGTAGGCGAGCAGGGTCGTGGTCATGGCCTTTTCTATGGGGATGCTGCGGATGAACTTGATCCCTGCGGAACCGAGGGGCTTGTCCAAGCCTTCAAAGGCCACATGCTTTGCGCTCTTTTTCAGGCCGGCCTTTTCCAGGAAGGTCCTGAGCCAGACACCGCCCCATACCGCATTCCCCACACCGCCGATGGTCCAGGGGTTTCCAGTGGCCTTTTCCTTGAGGAGCGACCTCCCGTTTCCCGAGCATTCGAGGGTATTGGAAACCATGGCCTTGGGCATGCGGAGGATCTGGTCAAAGGTAAAACGGACCTCTTTTTCCACTTCTCCGTCAAGGGTCAGTTTCCATTCGGCAAGGGAGAGCGGTTTATCCATGATCGCCCCCTGATTCCGGTCATAAAACACGGCATTGGCCGTGATCCATGAACGGAGATGCTGGTTCGGGGTCTCCGCATTCAACGGTTTTTCACTCATAATCCGCATATTCTGTTCCATGCCGTCTTCCTCCGTGCAAGCGTATGGATATTGATGGCCGGGCTAAAAAAGGTATTGTTAAACTTATAGCAGGCGGGCATGGAATTGTCAATCCGCCTGTATCCTGACCTGAATCCTAACATTACCCGTTCATTTGCCATTTGTTGTGAAACGGAACTTCTTGTGATAAGAGTAATGACTTTCCATGGCCGGATAAGCTCTCTTCCATCTGCTCGAGCTTTTCCTGATAGACAAACTGCTGTTTATTGAGCTTTGCGTTCAGAAAATGTCCTATCAGCATGAACTTCACGTGATTCAGCCCTTTGCCTCTCCATAAAGTCCGCAGAATGTTTCCATAGGAATAGAACCTTCTGTGCGCGAGTGTGACTTCCTTTTGAAGTGTGCTTGGGCGCATTTTTTTCGGATAATAGGTCACGTAATGAGAATTATAGAGATCATAATTGTATGAAAAGATAACCCCATTCTCTTCCATGGCACGGGTCAGTTCCGTACCGGGGAGGGGCATGATCGCCAGGTAGTGGACCGAATCCAGATTGTACTGAATGGAGTAATCCACGGTTTTCCGAATGGTCTCTGCATCGTCTTCATCACACCCGACCACAAACATCCCATGGACCCGGATACCATATTTATGAAAAAGCGCAATGGACTGAAAGGTCTCTTCAACATTGAGACCTTTCTTATAAGCCCTTAACGAATTGGGGTTGACCGACTCAAACCCCACGGCCACATAAAACACCCCCGCCTCTTGCATGAGCTCAAGGAGTTCCTCATCCCGGGCTGCTTCTGCCCTGACTTGAGTGATGATGTCTATATCCAGGCATTCACGGATAATCCCCCGAAGAATCTGCTTGGCTCTATTCCTGTCCAAAGCAAAATTATCATCCACGAAAAAGACGCTTCGCGTCTTCATGACGTCCATCTGATGCTGGATCTCCTCTATGACTCTATTGGGGTCCTGTGCCCTCCACTTCCGCCCGAAGGTTTTGATCACGGAGCAGAATGTGCATTCATAGGGACAGCCCCTGGAAGTAGAGATGGGAATGGTTCCTCCGTTGAGAAATTTTACAAAGAAACTGTTACAGGGCTCCTTGAATCCGGAAATCAGGGAAAAATCAGGCCAGGCAAACGGGGGAGTTACAAACTCCCGGTCCGGGTTGTGTACCTTCCGGCTGTCCTTAACCCGACTTCCGCAACTCGCTCCTGAAACGGACGAATTTTCCAGGCAAGGAGAGTGTAAGCCATTGATATAGAAAGGTGCGCCTTCTTGAATTGGCTTGTAGTGCCGACCTACCCTCTTGACTTTCTTCTGTGATTCATGAAAATGAAGGCATGTTTCTTCGTGCCGAAAGTCGTTTTAAGGACGGCAAGCCTCATCGCTATTGGAGCATCGTTGAGAATCGCCGAGTTCAGGGGAATCGGATTGTTCAACGACAGGTGTTGTATCTGGGTGAGATCAACGACAGTCAAAAGAGAGCCTGGTGCAAGACCATTGATGTGTTCCAGCATGGAGAGGATCAGCCAAAGCCCATTGCACTTTTTCCGGAAGATCGAGCGGCGCCGCCGCTTCCGTGCGAAGTGGTTCAAATCAGGCTCAGTGAGATCGAGCTCAGTCATCCTCGTCAATGGGGCGCGTGCGGGTTGGCGCTTGAGTTGTGGGATGAGTTGTGCCTGGATCATTACTGGGCGGATTTGCTGCGCCCCGGCCGCGAGGGGACTCGCCGGCTACACGTCGGGAAGACCCTGGGGAGCTCACGCCTGATTCAACCGGGCAGTGAATGGCGGTTGCATTGCGACTGGTATGAGAAAAGCGCCATGGCCGACCTTCTGGGTGAGGACTTCGGTCTGGCTCAGATCGACAAACTCTGCCGTTGCCTGGACAAACTGTTGGAGCACAAAAGTCGTGATTGCCCTGATTGTCACCCCGGAAGGCTTTCCTCCGGCCTATGAGGTCATGCCGGGCAACACCAGTGACAAGACGACCCTCTCCGATTTCCCAAGCAAGATCGAGGAGCAATACGGGAAATTCGACCGTGTCTGGGTCATGGACCGAGGCATCCCGACCGAAGAGACTCTCGGAAAGATGCGAAGCTCCAAGACCCCCATTCATTATCTTGTGGGGACGCCGAAGGGTCGTTTAACCAAACTGGAGAAGAAATTTCTCAAACTGTCCTGGGAGTCCGCCCGAGAGTCCGTAGATGTAAAATTGCTCCACCATGAAGACGAACTCTACACCTGGCCAGAAGTGCGGGTCGAATCACCAAAGAGCGTTCCATGAGACGCCGGCGTCTAAAAAGGCTCTGGATCCGACTCCATGAGTTGCAGAAGCAGAAACTGACCCGCGATCAGCTTCTGATCAAAAAGGAGAAGCTTAAAATCGTCCGTCGTACAGAGGCATAACCTGTTGCAATTTGCGCCCCGATATTGCCAAAAAGGAGAAGCTTAAAATCGTCCGTCGTACAGAGGGCCATTACCTGCTGCGCTCAAATCTTGGCGGCGAGGACCCGGCGCGGCTGTGGCAGTATTACATCCAACTCACCGAGATCGAACAGGCCTTTCGCAACCTCAAAGGCGATCTGTCCGTACGCCCCGTTTTTCATCAGAAGGACTCCCGCGTTGAAGCCCACATCTTTGTGTCTTTTGTGGCGTATTGCCTGCATGTCACCCTTGGACAGAAGTGCAAGGCATTGGCCTCCGGCTTAACTCCGAGGGCCGTGCTTCAAAAATTCGCCGGAGTTCAGATGGTCGATGTTCATCTGCCGACCACGGATGGACGACATATTATCCTGCCCCGCTACACGCAGCCGAACAAGGATCAAAAGATCCTCCTGCAGCGGATGAAGATGAAATTACCTGCGCAACCCCCACCGAGGATCACGGCCTCCAACTCATCGCACAGGGAGGAAAAGGTCACCCTGTAGTGCCGACCTTTTAAGATGGGAAACACAAAATCAATCAGTTACAAGATTTTTCGGCCTGAGTTTCGGAAGTCGGGTTAAGTCTGACCCCAAACGGCCCACGTAGGTCAATGTGCCTGTAGGCGACGCATTGGCAATGCCATAAAACCCCAGGATGATAACAATTATCAGTACTTGAATGCGTTTCATCATCCCTTTTTCTTCTATTGGTTCTTGATCCGGCTTGAATCTTAGCCCATCTAAGATTTTCTGCCGAATGACGTATTCTCCTGACATATCCAGATGTTGGGCCTCCCTTTCACCGGATGCTCCTCTATAGAATTACCTGATGAAAATAAGTCACCTATCCGCTCCAGTCAAATAGGTTGGTCCGATCAAACAGATTACATATGTTAATGGTATAGTGGCCTTTTGCGGGCAAAAGTCTCAAAAAAAATGTGGATCGGGGTAAATTTATTCCAAAGGATCAGAATTAGTGAAATGGCGTCTGACCTGTCTGATCCTCAAAACCGGCTTGTACCGCAGGGGATGCCATGATAGATTTTCTCATCCTGAAATTATTAACGGACTTCGCCCATAGGGATCGGCGGGCATGGCCGAAAGGAGGGACCCGGACGACATCCAGGTCAAAGCCAAACGGCCATCCGAACTTGACTGATTGTGATTCATGTCACTGTCGGAAAAGCACTTTTTCTGTTAAGATCTCCACCATAAACAAGAAAAGAACGGCGCTTATTCGACAAAACACCTTGGAGGGAAATATGGCTGAAAAAGACAATAAAAAGGTTTGCTTCCTGTGCGGCATCAGCGAGGATGAAAACGTCCTCCTCCCCTGCAGAAAACAGGGCAAGGATCTGTGGGTCTGCGTGCGGTGTCTTCCGCCGCTTATTCACGGACAACACTGAACTTGACGGCTTCGTAAAAAGTCCGTCTGCGGCGTTACGCTTCATCCTTCGTCATTGCAGCGTACTTCTAAGTACGCCTCACTCCTCAGGACTCGCGTGCCTTGCATCCGGAGCTTTTTACGAAGCCGTCTCTCTTGATGACTTTTTACGAGTCCATTAATCCTACCGGTACTGCAAGATGGCGAAACAAAGCATTGCATCAAAAGAGAACAAGAAGATCCGGCAGGACATACGGGTGCTTTCCGACCTGACGGAAATCTATTGCAGGCAAAACCATACGGGCAATAAGAAGCACCCGCTCGAGCCACGTGGGGTTCTTGCAGAATATGCCGATGTCCTGAAAGTAAAACTCTGCCCCGAGTGCAGCAAACTCGTCCTGCACGGCGCCTCCAAAAGGATCCAGTGCCCCATGGACCCAAAACCGGCCTGCAAACACTGTCCTAAGCACTGCTACCAGACAAAATACCGGGAACAGGTCCGTGAGGTCATGCGTTTTTCCTGGCGGTACCTGATCCGCAAGGGGAGGTTCGACCTGATCGCCCGGTATATGTAGTCCAGCCAGCCAAGTTTCTATTTGCACCTCTCTGCCCCGGTTTCCGAGGGTGAAAAACCGGCTTAACGGATTGTTTTTATTTGGATTTATAATTTTTTGCAGTTTTTTGTTGAAATTAGAATCCATCCTTGGTATGCTATCCGGCCATGAAGCTTTCCCCAAAGATAAAAAAGATCATCATCAGGCAATCGGGTATGCACAACGTCTGGATCAGCGGACTTGTCCTTTCTTCTATCCTTTTTACGGCCAATTACCTGATCTTCCAGAATCTGATCCAGGAGCCTGGGGAATCCACATGCATGCAGCATCACCAGGGGAACGTCATGACGACCTCCCCGCCCCAAACAGGATCCGACTTGAATCTCAATGATCTGGAAGCATTCCGAAAAAGGGAACATATCCGTTCCCTGGTTTTACAGAACTTCAAGCAATTCCCTCAAAGTCTTCGCTTAAAACTTTTCGACGTCATTTATGAGCAGAGTCTGGCTCTGGGGATCGACCCCTATCTGACGCTCTCCATTATCGCGACGGAGAGCTCTTTCAGGCGGGCATCCATTTCCTATAATGGCGCCTATGGACTCATGCAGATCAAGCCGGTCACGGCTTCGGCCATAGCCTGCAAGCTCGGGATTCCCTGGCAGGGCGAAGAGACCCTCTTTGACCCGGTGCTCAATGTCACCCTCGGTCTTAACTATCTGGCGGATCTGAAAGACCAGTTCGGAGATATGGATCAGGCGCTTATCGCTTACAACTATGGGCCGGAATTTGTGATTACCCGTATAAAAAATGAGGAAAAACTGCCGGTAAAATATATAGAGAAAATTAAGCGGAACCTCGAACAGTGGGTTTAAAAATATTTGTTACTTTTTGTGTGAACCGCCCAGACTTGAAACCCGCCGATCCTTCTTCCAAAATCTATTTATTTTTACCCAGCGTGGCTGTGGCGCAGGGAGTGGAATCTACGGTCTTCTCCTTCTTCGCTTCTCCCGCTGGTTTCTTCCCGTTTTTCTTGTTACCGGATCCCGCTGTATAGCCGTCCGTGTACCAGCCGCCGCCCTTTAATGAAAATGACGTGAAGGAAATAAGCCGCTGCACAGGCCCTCCACAGACCCTGCACTCGTTCAAAGGGGGATCCTCAATCCCCTGCGTAACCTCGAACTCATCACCACAGTCGTTGCATTTGTACTCATAAATCGGCATTATACCATACCTCCACAGTATCTTTTAGATATTATAATCTTTGTATATAAAAAATCAAGCAGAAAAGTGTACTTCTTGGAGTATCCCCTGTTTGAGGCTGAATGACTCCATCTGCCTCCATTAACCATCAGTAAATATAAGGAGGGAAGGATTATCAGTCAATAGGTCATTCACAGAATCACAGAAGGATCCCAAGCAGCAAATTCCCTTGACAATAAAAGAGACAGAATGCATAGTACCTGACTAAGCCGGAGTGGTGAAATTGGTAGACGCACGGGACTCAAAATCCCGCGGGGGCAACCCCATGCCGGTTCGATTCCGGCCTCCGGCACCATGAAAAATCAAGCACTTATAGGCATGGCCGAAGACTCAACATCTTCGGCTTTTTCGTTTTGGGGTTGCTCAGGGGTTGTCTTGCTCAGAAATACCTCTGAAATCTGCTCTGCTGCCTGCCTCTTATGGTCCGGGCAAAGGTGCGAATACCGCTGAGTCATGGTGATCGTCTTGTGGCCCATGAGATACTGAATGGTGAAGAGATCAATCCCTTTCATGGCCAGCCAGGAGGCGTAGGTATGCCTTAGAGTGTGGGGGATGACCGCTTCGCTGTTCTCGATCTTGGAAGCTTCCACAGCAGCCCGGAACGGCTCTCGAATATCGCCCAATGGTTTCCCGCACTTCAACCCAGGGAAGACGTAGGACTCGTCAATCCGGGGAATCTCCTTCAACGTCTTCCGGAGAAATGAATTGATAGGAATCTTCCGGCCGGACCCACTCTTGTCG
>Ga0210024_1000952_pt1 | contig 26465 bp, 24 predicted proteins | sample CryGeymeta201525_FD_183988 | JGI IMG/M metagenome (GOLD analysis project Ga0210024, IMG submission 183988) | Groundwater microbial communities from Crystal Geyser aquifers in Utah, USA - Crystal Geyser metaG 2015-25 (SPAdes) (version 2) | ecosystem: Environmental > Aquatic > Deep subsurface >...
TTTTGTTTTTTCTAACTCGATTATTTCTTTATTTTCTTCATATTTTAATTCATATTTTTCCATTTTGTCTTGACATTTTATCTCGGTTAATTTGTGATATTTCCATTTTTTTTTAGTTAGATTTATCTCAAATAGTTTAATCATATTTAATCCAATTTGAGTCCAGAGTTTATCCCCAGAAACTTGATAAAGTTCGTCCATCACTCGACCAATTTTATCATCATTTATTTCTTCAGCTTTTATTCCATTACCTAATAATTTTTCTACGGGTTTATCTCTAAAAAATTCAGGGAATAAATATAATGGTTTTGATAAATATCCTAAACCATTGAGAATAATAGCTTTAACAATAGTACCTGCACTAATTTTTTCTCTTTGATCAGTTTTAATTAAAGAATTAACAATATTTTCAATGTCAATTTCATCAATAATTCCCGCTATTAATCCAAGATGATCTAAATTTTTGATAGTGATTTGTTCTGTCATTTATCAAGAAAAAACTGATAATTAAATAATCAAAATTATTTTAACTAATCTTGTGAGAAATTTGTTGTTTCCTAGTATGAAAGCATTACGACAATCTGTAAGGTTACATTGTTAAATAATGTCTCTGTATATCTATTTTAGTATTCTATTGAAATATGCGGAATGTGGGTTAAAAGATTAGTTTGCCAAAAATCTCAAAATTCATTAATTAAACGGTGTTTGAAAAACTAAAAAAGCAAGAAATATATTTTTATGTTTATTTTAAGTCAAGACAAAATCTGCGTATAATGATAATTCGTGACTAAATATTGAAAATTAAAATATTTTTATGACAAATATCTATACAGTAGAAATTATTAACGACGGTCAAACTTATACTTTACAAGTACCTGAAGATCAAAAAATCTTAGACGTTGCTGAACAACAAAATGTAATTATACCTAATTCTTGTAATGCTGGAGTTTGCACCACTTGTGCAGCGAAAATTATTAGCGGTGAAGTAGAACAAAGCGAGGGTATGGGTTTATCTCCTGAATTACAAGGAGAAGGTTATGCTTTATTATGTGTGTCTTATCCTCGCTCTAATTTAAAGGTAGAAACGGGTAAAGAAGACGAAGTTTATGATCGCCAATTCGGCAAAGCAAGTTAAATAATGAGGAATTAGGAATTAGAAAGGAAACGGGGAATTAGTAAATATTTGCTAGTCTTTCTCCTAGTCTCCCAGTCTTTGATATTGTGCGATCGCATCAAGGGATCTTTGAGCATAGCCTTGATAACGTTCACGTTTATTACGGATTTTCTCAGAAAATGGGGGGATTATACCGAAATTCGGGGGCATGGGTTGAAAATGTTTAGCGTCGGCGGTGCTGATAAACTCAAATAAAGCTCCCATCATGGTGACATTGGGTAAAGTTAAAGGTGGTTTATTTTGAGCAATTCTAGCGGCATTTGTACCAGCCAACCAACCTCCTGCGGCGGCTGCCGTATAACCTTCCGTGCCGATAATTTGCCCTGCGGCTAACAAAGTATCTCGACATTTAAACTGTAAAGTGTCTTTTAACAGTTGGGGTGCATTTAAAAAAGTGTTTTGGTGCATCACTCCCATACGGACAAATTCAGCATTTTCTAAGGCTGGAATCATCCGAAAAACCCTTTGTTGTTCTCCCCATTTTAAGTTTGTTTGAAATCCTACCATATTCCATAACTGCCCTGCTTTATCTTCTTGGCGCAACTGTACCACTGCATAAGGGCGTTTATCTTTATTTTCCCTAAAATCACCTAAACGAGCATCAAATAAACCAATGGGCTTCAAAGGGCCATATCTCATGGTTTCTTCCCCTCGTTGGGCTAATTCTTCAATGGGCAAACAGGCTTCAAAAAACTTAGCATTTTCTCGCTCAAAATCTTTTAATTCCGCTTGTGGTGCTTGGCATAACTCTTGACGAAATTGTAAGTATTGCTCTTTATTCATGGGGCAATTCAAATACGCCGCTTCCCCTTTATCGTAACGAGACGCAAGAAAGGCAATATCTTTATTAATTGATTCTCCCACTACAATGGGACTAGCGGCATCAAAAAAGTTCAGATAATCCATACCTGTCAAATTTTGCAATTCTTGAGCTAAAGAAGAGCTTGTTAAAGGGCCTGTCGCTAATACTACAATGCCATCCGATGGTATTGCCTTAATTTCTTCTCGTCTAAGGGTGATTAAAGGATGATTAGCAAGGGTTTGCGTTAATTCTTGACTAAAAACGCCTCTGTCCACTGCTAACGCACCTCCTGCGGGTACACGATGTTTATCAGCTATTTGAATTACAATGGAATTTAAAAGTCGTAGTTCTTGATGTAACAAACCTGCTGCTCGATCAGTAGCATCAGCACCAAAGGAGTTACTACAGACCAATTCTGCCAATTCTTCGCTATGATGAGCGGGGCTTTTAACGACGGGGCGCATTTCATACAAGTCAACAGGGATACCAGCTTGAGCGATTTGCCATGCGGTTTCAGTACCAGCTAAACCACCACCGATTACAGTTATATTTTTCATGAAAATTAAGAAATTAGAGGAAACAGAGGAAGGTAAGAGAAAAAGAGGAGATTAACTATACATTATTAATTATTCATTATTAATTGTTTAGACGTTATGTTTTAGTAAATACTTAATAGTTTTAAGCAATTCCATTGTCTTGAAAGGCTTGATAATATAAGCATCAGCACCTTGTTTTGTCGCCCAGTGAATATCGAAATCTTCCCCTTTTGTAGAGCAAATGATTACGGGAATTTTTCCAGTAGCAGGATTGGTTTTTATCCAGCGACATAATTCATAGCCATTCATTTCGGGCATAACTACGTCTGTAATAACAAGATTAAATTGTTCAGCTTCTAAGATTTTTGTTGCTTCTACCCCATTTACGGCTTCTTTTACCTGAATATTAAATTGCTTCAGTGCTTCGCAGATCACTTCTCTGGGAGTATGATTATCATCAACAACTAAAATTTTAATCATGATTTGATTAACACTTAACGATTATAGGGAGTAGATGGATTAATAACTATAGACTATATTAGTATAGCTAAAAATGCTGAAAAGTTTTTCTTTGGTTTAATAAAAGTTTGGGATAGACATTTTCAGGATCAACTAATTGTATCTCAGATGATGCACTAATTTCACCTATTATATGACAATTTTTGCCTAATCTTTTTTGTAAATATTGTGCTGTTTCTTCATTCATACATAAAACTAATTCAAAGTCTTCTCCTCCGTATAGTATCCAATCCCATGCCGTTTCATCGTTGGTTATTTTTTTGATGGCAGAAGGAATCACAATTTTTCGGCGATTAATTGTCGCTCCAACATTACTTTTTTGACAAATTTGTATAATGGCATCCGCTAATCCATCACTGCTATCCATACCTGTAACTTTAGGGTAAGGATTAATACTTTTCAAGAGCTTGATCACGTCTAAACGAGGTTCGGGGTATTGGTGGGCAAAAATTACTTTTTTTCTCGTTTCATTGTCAATATGACCATATTTTTGAGGATATAGCAAGATTTCTAACCCCGCTCTTGATAGTCCATGAAGTCCTGTTGTTAAAATTAAGTCACCCTCTCTAGCAGTGTGTCGATAAATTACCTCATTTTCCTTGACTTCTCCTAAGGCGGTAATGGCGATCGCATTTACTTCAGATTTTGTGATGTCTCCACCTACAACTTTAGTAGTACATTTTTGTAAACATTGTTGAATGCCTTGATAAACAGATTTAATCCATGAAATTTCAACATCTTTTCTCAAGGATAAGCCAACGGTAAAGGCAATTGGTGTTGCACCCATAGCAGCAATATCAGACAAATTAGCCGCCGCAGCACGATAACCGATAGAATGAGGAGGAGTTGTATCATCACTAAAGTGGACATTCTCCACTAAAACATCCGTAGTAATTACTAATTTTTTATCTGTATTTACATCAAGGATAGCGCCATCGTCACCAATTTTTTTCCTGTCACAATATTGACTAATTATGGCTAATAATTCATGTTCGCCAATGTCTTCTAATTTTGTCATAATTAATAAGATTTTTTGTTATAGTTTCATTTTTTATGTATATGTGGAATAAACCACCTCAAAGTTTAATTTTAAAAGATAATGATGTACATATTTGGATGATTAATATAGACAATTATCGAGAAAAGATTAACAAATTTAGAGACATTTTATCTCTCGATGAGTTAGAAAAAGCGAATAGATTTTCTTTAGATAAACTTAAAGATAGTTATCAGATTAATCGAGGATATTTAAGAATAATTCTAGGTAATTATTTAAACATAAAACCTGAAGAAATTTGTTTTTCTTATAATCAAAAAGGAAAGCCTTTATTAAAAGGAGAAATTATCAATAAAATAAACTTTAATCTTTCCCATAAAAATAATTATACCGTTTATGCTCTTAGTAAAAATAATATTGGTATTGATTTAGAACAGATTAATGATAAAGTAGCCATAGAAAACATTGCTAGACGTTTTTTTTGTCAATGTGAATTTAATTATTTGAACAATTTACCGAAGAGAGAAAAACCAGAATATTTTTTTAAATTATGGACTATAAAAGAAGCCTATTTAAAAGCCATTGGTGAAGGATTATCAGGAGGATTAGATAATATTTGTTTCACCATAAATAAAAGTAGTGAAAATATAGCATTTATTTCCCATAATCATGATAAAAAACAAGATAATAACTGGTATTTTAAAACATTAAATTTGCCAAATGACTATAGAATAGGTATAGCGATTAATTCTATTTATCAACCTAACTTTTATTATTATGATGAAATTTTATATTCTTTATAATTCAATAATAGTTATCCAAGAATAAAAAGAAAGTTTGTGATAAATTGATACAGAAAAACATTAGTTTGTTTAGCCCGTAACTTTTTTGATCTTTCATCGTCAATAATGTTATATTTTTATTAGATTAAACCTATTTACCTATGTTATCGATTCAACCTGTAGAAAAATTTTTCCTTTCCTTTACTTTTCTTAGTTTAGCTTTTATGCAACCTGTATTAGCACAAGAAAAACTATTAAAAACTATAACCGTTACTGGGCAAGGAATAGAAAGAATCCCCACTACCGTTGCGAATGTCCAATTAGGAGTAGAAATTGAAGGAAAAAATGCCCCTCAAATTCAGGAAGAAGTAGCTAAACGTAGCACATTTTTAATAGAATTACTTAAATCTAGTAATGTACAAAAACTACAAACTAGCGGTATTCAATTACGTCCTAACTACAGTTATGAGAATAATCAAAGACAATTAATAGGTTATGTTGCGACGAATATCGTTAGTTTTGAGTCACCCATTGAAAAAGTAGGTCGTTTATTAGATGATACTGTAAAAATAGGAGCAACTCGCATCGATAATGTTAATTTAACGGCAACGGAAACCGCTATTACTACAGCTCAAAAACAAGCATTAATCAAAGCTAGTCTTGATGCGCAACAACAAGGGGAAGTTGTTTTAAATGCTTTGAATTTAACGGCTAAAGAAATTATTACTATTAACGTTAATGGTGCAAATGTACCTAATCCTATTCCTATTCCTAGAGAAATAATGGCAGATAAACTGGCTTCTAGCTCCCCTAGTAGTACACCAGTTGTAGCTGGAGAGCAGACAGTTTCAGCATCGGTTACTTTGCAAATTCGTTATTAAAATTAGGTTTATAATAATATGTCTGAGGTTAGGCAATTTTCTCAATTTAGCTTTTATAGTTAGAAAAATGAGGAAAAATAGCTAAACTTCATTAAATTAATATGTGTTTTGCCTAAATAATATTCCTCGTGGAAAAACATCAACCTGAATCTTTTTTCATCAAAATTGTTAAACGTTTTCAAAAAACCTTATCTTCTTTTCTTAATGCCATTGCTGAAGCTATAACCTCATCGGTTCATATTCCTCAAGTTGCTATTGGGCCTATTGTTGGGGCTTTAATTAGTGCTACTACTACTTTAATTATTGGATTCTTAACAATTTCTAACATTTTTAGTGAGCAATTTCTGTATCGTCCGTTACAAATTCAGGATAATAATGCTAATTATACTTTAGAATTAGAGCGTTATCATCAAACAATTTTAACAGAATATTTGAGTTATACAACACAATTAACTTTAGATTATCCACTGTGGAAATTACAACAAAATCCTTATCTATTAAGAGCAAATACTCAAACAGTTTTAGATGAAATTGACTCAGAAAGAAAACGCTATATTATCATGTTTTTACAAGATGCTAATTTATTAAATTTTAATGGACAAGCAACAATTCCTTTATTAAAAAATGCTAATTTAATAGAGGCAAAATTAGACAAATTAGATTTAACTTCTGCTAACTTTATCGGTGCAGATTTAAGTAAAGCGAATCTTAGTCAAGCTAATTTACATAAAAGTAATTTTTATCAAGCAAAACTAACTAATACTAATTTAACTAATACCGATTTAAGAGGAGTTAATTTAGAAAAAGCGGATTTAACAAATGCTAATTTTACGAACGCTTGTTATGATAATTTCACTAAATTTGATCCTAATTTTGATGTTTATAAAGCAAAAATGCGTTTAATTTCTTCTTTCAATAATTGCCCTTTTATTCCCCTAGAAAAAGAGACTAAATAATATTTTGCTGATAGTAATAAGAAGATTATAAAAATTAATATAGTTTGAGTCAATTTTAATCCTTTGCCCTTTGCCCTTTATCTAATTATCTTCAAATTTATAACCAACGCCAACAACAGTTTTAATAAAAGAAGGTTGTGCTGGATTTGGTTCAATTTTTTTGCGTAAACGGCGAATATGAGTATCAACGACTCTTTCATCTCCGAAAAAATCTGCACCCCAAAGTTTATCAATTAATTGAGTGCGAGTCCATACTTTATTAGGGTAATTAACAAAAGCTACTAATAAATTGAATTCTAAAGCTGTCAAATCTAATTTTTCTTCTTCACCATTATCTAATTGACGAATAGCAGTATGTTCATCTAAATTTAAGGTAAAGTGTCGAGTTTCGTTGATTTGTGCCTGTCCACCATGACGCATACTACGGCGTAATAATGCCCTAACTCTAGCAACTAATTCCCTTGGGCTAAAAGGCTTGACAAGGTAATCATCCGCTCCTGTAGATAAACCAATTACTCGGTCAATTTCTTCTCCTTTTGCTGTTAACATCAATATGTAAGGATCTTTTGTCATCCCTAAATTTCTAACTTGACTACATACTTCTAACCCGTCGAGTTTGGGTAACATGAGATCTAAAATAATTAAGTCTGGTTGTATGATTTTAGCTTTTTCAAGGGCTGATAAGCCATCATAGGCAATATGACACTCAAATCCTTCTCTGGTTAAACAATTATTGATGAGTTGAGCAATTTCTTTTTCATCTTCTACTATTAAAATTTCCATGATCACAGACAATAAATTTATTGTTATTTAAAGATTAGGGAAAAATACGATTTTGCCAAGAAAAGTTAACAAGCCACCTGTTAAAACTCCAAAAATTCCCAAAAATCCTAAAGTTAAAGTATTAAAACGGTTATTAATGGTAGTTTCTAGCTTTTCAATTTTGGTATCGACTTTATCTTCTAAAGCATCAATTTTAGTCTCTAGCTTTTCTTCTAATGTGTCTATTTTGCTATCTAATTTGTCTATTTTTGATTCTAACTTTTCTTCTAATGTGTCTATTTTGCTATCTAATTTGTCTATTTTTGATTCTAACTTTTCGATTTTGAGATCGATATTTTTATCAAGATGATCTATTTTTGCCTCAATCTTATTGAGTACATCAATTAAGCTAACTTCGATTGTTTGTGCCATGTTAAAATTTCTTTAGTTTTATATCAATCATAAGGAGTAGTTGACTGCTACTCTTTTTGGTTTTATCTCTGAATATAAATGAGAACGGGAAAAATGTTAATTCTCCATTACTTAGAATTATAAGTTAAAATTTTCTTGTCTATTTGTGAGTCAATGCTAAGATCTCAAATTAGTAAAACTATCTTCCCGCAATCTTAATAAAAATAAGTCGTGCAAATTTCTTTAGATTACTACCGCATTCTCGGCATACCCATTCAAGCTGAATCAAACTTGATTGAACAAGCCTATCAAGATCGCATTCTTCAGTTACCTCATAAAGGTTATAGTGATTATGCTATCACCTCTCGAAATAATTTACTGAATCAAGCCTATGGTGTTTTGATCAATGATCAATCTCGTTTAGACTATGAATCATCTTTCTTCTCATCTTCTATTAAAACTGAAACGGAAGAAGTTATCGAAGATTTATCACCCTTAGAGGAAACCTCAGATTTAGAATATCTTGATGATAATGAGGTAGTTCAAAATACTATCATTAATATTGAAATTGAACCGAATTTATTTATTGGTGCGCTAATTATTCTCTTAGATTTAGGAGAATATGAGTTAATTTTGACTTTAACCGAACCTTATCTTAAAGATAAAAGTAATCTCAATGATTTAATGGAAAAAGAAGAAGAATTAACTCTTATTAGTCAAGATTTAGTTTTAACGGTAGTTTTAGCTTATTTAGAATTAGCAAGGGAGAGATGGCAAGAACAAGAGTATGAATCAGCTTCTGATGCTCTGATACAGTCATATAATTTATTATTTGAAGAAGATTTATTCCCCAGTTTAAGAAAAGAGATTAAACAAGATTTAGGAAAATTACAACCTTATCAAATTTTAGAGTTAGTTACCAGAGAAAATAGTCATGTTTCTGTGAGGCAAAAAGCAGTTACATTACTTAAAAATATGTTTAATGCCAGAGGCGGTATTGAAAGTCAAAAAATAGATGAATCTGGCTTAGATATTGATGGTTTTTTACGGTTTATTCAACAAATTAGGGTTTATTTAACCGCCGAAGAACAACAGTTACTATTTGAAGAAGAAGCGCAACGTCCTTCCCCTGCTGCTGGATATTTAGCGGCTTATGCTGGTATTGCTAGGGGTTTTACCCAAAGACGGCCAGAATTTATTATTAGGGCAAAAAATAGCCTTATTTCCCTGACGATTCATCAAGATGTTTATTTGGAGCAATCTATTTGTGCTTTATTATTAGGACAAACCGCCGAAGCTGAATTTTCTTTAAGCCAAAGTCGAGAAAAAAAAGTAATTGGTTATATTCAAGAAATGTCACAAGGATCGCCCGATCTTTTGCCCGGATTATGTGTTTATACGGAAAAATGGTTACAAACGGAGGTATTTCCTCAATTTAAAAATTTAAGTGGTGAAAATCCATCTCTTCAAGAATATTTTGCTGATGATAAAGTACAAAGTTATTTAGAAACTATTACTAAACCGCTATCCTCTGTTTCACAAGAAGATGAGTTATTGTCTTCTCCTGAGTTAGAGTTACCTTATCACAAGGCTATAGAATCTCATCAATCCTATTCTTTTTCTCAATTTAATGCCTTAAAAGATCAAACTGATTATGAAGATCAAGTATTTAACGATATTTCCGCACAAACTTCTAATCTAGTTTTAGAACAAGAAACAGAGATTATTGAGGAAGAAAATGAGAAAATGTCTTTATTTGTTGAAGAGGAAGAAAATGAAGATTTAATCGGTTTTGATGATTTTATGTCCACAAATATGGAAGTACCTCAAAATAGTTCGGATAATTCTTCTCCTGTGGTTATTACTAAAAACCCCTCTTCTAAAGTCAAAACTAATTCTGAAGATAAAAGTTTATTGATTATTTTATCAATTTTGGGTTTATCTTTTTTAATCTTTATTGGGTTTATTGGTTCACGATTACTTTCAAAAGAGCAAGGAAATAGATTAGAAATTTCAATTTCTGAACCTGTTATTGAATTATTACCTGATGATCAAGAAACTGTTAATGATAGTTTGATGAGTACATTAGATAAAACTATGGCTTTAGAAATTATCAATCAATGGTTAAACGCTAAAGGAGAAGCCACAGGACCAAACTATAATATAAATGAATTAAATAAAATTCTAAAAGAACCGCAACTATCTTTCTGGATAAGAGTTAGTCGTGATTTAAGAAATAAAAATGCTTATAAGCGTTATGAACATAAAGTAATTATACAATCAGCACAAATCAATCCTCAAGATCTCACTCAAGGAATCATCATCGCTAAAATTACCGAAAAATCTCAGTATTACCGTAATGGTGAGTTAATCCCTAGTTTGTCTTATCAAGATAACTTATTAGTTACCTATGAATTAGTTAAAGAAGGTGATCAATGGTTCATTAAAAATGGTACTTCTAAAGTTATTAACTGACGTTACGCAGTCACCCAGTCTTAAGCAAGTGTCACTCTGTCATAGCTTATTGGAGTGCCTTAATATAAATACGACTCCGAAGAACAAAATGATTGACTTTGTGCTTGATTTTTAATCATTGTAACGGTACTTAGACGAAAATTAAGCCCAAATAAACCCCAAAGTAGCAGAAAAAAAAATGAATAAGTGTTCAGATATTAAGTCTTATGAAGAAAGAAAAATCTAAAAATCTCCCCCTCATAAATGATATAATCACCCTTTGAAATCGGTAGAGTATCTAATTGAGCAATTATAATGACTAAAAAGCGTGTTTTATCAGGAGTACAACCCACAGGAAATTTACATATCGGAAATTATTTAGGGGCGATTCGTAACTGGGTAGAATTACAGCCTAACTATGATAATTTCTTCTGTGTAGTGGATTTACACGCCATCACTGTACCTCATAATCCTGCGACTTTAGCACAAGATACTTACACCATTGCCGCTTTATATTTAGCTTGTGGTATCGACTTAAATTATTCGACGATTTTTGTTCAATCTCACGTTAGCGCCCATAGCGAGTTAGCATGGTTATTAAACTGCGTTACGCCTCTTAATTGGTTAGAACGAATGATCCAATTTAAGGAAAAAGCCATTAAACAAGGAGAAAATGTCAGCGTTGGCTTATTAGATTATCCTATTTTGATGGCAGCGGATATTTTGTTGTATGATGCTGATCAAGTACCTGTAGGTGAAGATCAAAAACAACATTTAGAGTTAACTAGAGATATTGCTATGCGCTTTAATGATAAATTTGGAGGGGAAAAAAATCCTATTTTCAAAATTCCTGAACCTCTTATTCGTCAAGAAGGTGCTAGAATAATGAGTCTTGCTGATGGTACAAAAAAAATGTCTAAGTCTGATCCTTCACCATTAAGTAGAATTAGCTTATTAGACTCCTCTGATGATATTCAGAAAAAAATCAAAAAATGTAAAACTGATACTATTATGGGCTTAAATTTTGCTAATGATCGCCCAGAATGTAATAATTTATTAGGATTATACGGTATCTTAACAGAAAAAACGAAAGAAGAAGTCATTTTAGAATGTAGCGACATGGGTTGGGGTAAATTTAAACCCCTTTTGACAGATGCAATTATTAACGCTTTAACTCCTATTCAGACTAAATATAACGAGATTATGACAGATAAAAATTATTTAGATTCGGTATTAAAAGAAGGAAAAGAAAAAGCGGAAAGTGTCGCAAATATAACCTTAAAACGGGTTAAAGATGCCTTGGGATATTTAATCATAACTTCTTAGTAATCAGTAAAAAAGCCTAAAATATGATCAATAAATTTCAAAATGCCATCGTCAATAAAGAATTTTTAATCACTGCGGAAGTAACACCTCCAAAAGGAGGAAATCCTCAACGAATGTTAGAAGTAGCCGAGTTGTTAAAAAATCGAGTACATGGTGTCAATATTACCGATGGTAGTAGAGCTGTATTGAGAATGTCATCCATTGCGGCTTGTTATTTATTATTACAAAGAGGAATTGAGCCTATTTGTCAAGTAACAGGAAGAGATAGAAATTCTATTGCTTTACAAGCTGATTTAATGGGTGCTTATAGTTTAGGAATTAGAAACATTTTAGCTCTAACAGGCGATCCTTTAAAAGCTGGAGATCATCCCCAAGCAAAAGCAGTTTTTGAGTTAGAATCTGTGCGATTATTAAAGTTAATTGGACAATTAAATGACGGTTTTGATATTAATAATAAACCTTTACATGATGGTAATTTAGAGTTATTTGCTGGAGCTGCTGTTGATCCTCAATCTAATAGTTTATCAGGTTTACAGCGTCGTTTTGAAGCAAAATTAATGGCTGGTTCAAAGTTTTTTCAGAGTCAATTAATTACTGATTTTGATAAATTAGATCAATTTATGAATCATATTGCCGTAGGATGCGATCGCCCAATTTTAGCGGGAATATTCTTATTAAAAAGTGCAAAAAATGCTTTATTTATTAACAAGAATGTACCCGGAGTTGAGATACCAGAAAGGATAATTAAAAGACTAGAAAAAGCAGAAAAACCTTTAGAAGAAGGAATAAAAATAGCAGCGGAGCAAATAAAAAGTGCGAAAGATATTTGTCAAGGAGTGCATTTAATGGCAGTCAAAAAAGAGGATTTAATTCCGCAAATCTTAGACTTAGCAGACATAAAAGCCCTAAGTAATTAGTAACTTTAAAGAAGGCAAAGAAAATGAATTTAAGACAAGTTTACTTAGGGGTTGCTGAAAAAGTCTGAGGAAGGGGTAGGGCAAAGGGCAATGGGCAAAAGGCAAAGGTTTTAATGGTTTTGATTTTTGAAATTAGAGTTTGTAACTGTATAATACTACCCTGTTTTTTGAGCAAAAATGCCTAAAACTACGCACTTTTTTATTAACTTAACGATGCCCCAAGCCTTGATTTTAATAGCTTTCTGATTTATTCAGCAAACCCTACTTAAATTACTATTCTTATTTCCTCCATAGCAGAATTTATAAATCAGAGAAGCCTCTTTTTTTCTTAACTTTTTTCGCTTTTTTAGCTACAGGTTGATTACGAGAGCCGGGGCGAGGTGCATTGCCCCCAAACAAGCCTCCCATACCCGGCATTCCCCCCATACCCGGCATTCCTCCTCCTGTTGCCATTTGTTGCATCATGGTACGCATACGAGTAAAATCACTAACCAAACGGGAAACATCTTTTTCCTGAAGCCCTGAGCCTTTAGCTACACGACGACGACGACTAGGTGACTGAGCCAATAATTGAGGATTTTCTTTTTCCTCTTTCGTCATGGAATTAATCATTGATTCAGTACGTTTCAATTGAACTTCACCTTGTTCTAATGCTCCAGCGCCAAGTTTATTCATACCCGGAATTAATTTCATCACCCCTGCAAAAGAACCCATATTCTTTAATAGACGCATTTGTTTGATAAAATCATTAAAATCAAACTTCGCCTCCATCATTTTTTTCTGCATTTTCTCCACATCGGCGATGTCTAACTCTTCTTGGGCTTTTTCCACCAGAGTTACAATATCTCCCATGCTAAGAATACGAGAAGCCATACGCTCAGGATAAAAAGGCTCTAAGGCTTCAACTTTTTCCCCAACCCCGATAAACTTAATAGGTTGCCCTGAAATTGTCCTTACAGATAACGCCGCACCACCACGACTGTCACCATCCATTTTCGTCAGAATTGCCCCAGTAATGCCGATTTGCTCATGAAAAGTACGAGTAACATTAGCCGCTTCTTGCCCTGTCATGGAGTCCACCACCAAAAGAATTTCATGGGGTTTTACCACTTCTTTGATTTGGGCTAACTCTGCCATCATATCTTGATCAATTTGTAATCGTCCAGCAGTATCAACAATTACGGTATCGATACCTTCTTCTTTAGCTTTGGCAATCCCTTGACGGGCAATTTCCATAGGATTAGCTTCTTTTCCCAGCTCAAAAACGGGAATTTTGATTTGATTACCTAATGTAATTAATTGATCAATAGCCGCAGGGCGATAAACGTCTGTAGCCACCATTAAACAACTACGTTTTTGTTTTTGTAAATATAACGCAAGTTTTGCTGTAGCGGTAGTTTTACCAGCACCTTGTAAACCAGCCATTAAAATAACTGTAGGCTTTGTATTCGATGAAGCTAAAGGAACATTACTTTCTCCCATCACCTTCACCAACTCATCATAAACAATTTTGATAAACTGTTGTTGTGGATTTACCCCAGAAATAACTTCCGCACCTAAAGCCTTTTTCTCTACTTCGGCAACAAAACTTTTAACTACCTGAAAATTAACATCTGCTTCTAATAAAGCTCGTCTAACTTCTTGCAGTGCATCTTGAATGTTAGACTGACTAATTTTACCTTGACCTCGTAACTTTTTCCATGTATCTTCTAAACGTTCCGCTAAAGCATCAAACATAATTAACTTAATCTATATTTAAAATTTTAAAAATACCAATTTATCACTTATAAATCAATATTTTAAAGGATTACGCCACCGTAATTAGGGTTTGCTGAAAAAGTTTTTTGGTGAGGGAATTAGAAAGGAAACGGAGAGTTAGGAATTAGAAAGGAAACGGGGAGTTAAGAGGCAACAAATTAGCTATGAGAGGTCAAAAAATAAGATAAAGTAAGAAATATTAATAAAATAATAATTATAACCTTATATGTTTAATTGGTTTCGTCGTAAGAAAGAAAATAATCCTGTCACCCCTGAAGTAGTAGAAACTCCTTCCATCGTTGAAGAAGAAAAAATTGAGGAAGTCACTGACACTGCCTCTTTAGAATGGGCAAAAGCGGCTTTTGCGAATATTCAAAAACAAAAACAAGTCTCCCCTACTTTAGAGGTTATCACTGAATCAGCTACAGCGACACCAGAAGATGATACAAAAACTCAAACTCCTGTTACCGAATCTGAAATGGTAACTCAAGAAATATCTGACACCGAAAACATCCCCGCTTGGTTGCAAAAGTCTGATCGTCTTGATATATTAAAAGAAACAGCAATTGAGCCTGAACAAGAGCTAGATGAAGATTTCTTATGGTCAGCTCAAGTTTTAGCTAATCAAGGGCGATTACCCGATGATGTGTCCGAAGATGAGTTTATTTGGCTTAAAAAACTACGTCAAGGCTTAGGTAAAACTCGTCGTAATTTAATCAATCAGCTAAAATCAGTTGTAGGACAAGGGCCTCTCAATCAAGAGGCGGTAATGGAAATTGAGGCGATGTTATTAAGTGCTGATGTGGGTATTCAAGCTACAGATCATATTATTAATACTTTACAAAATAAACTCAAAGAGGAAGCCTTACCCCCAGAAGAAGCCATCGCCTATTTAAAAGAGATATTACAATCAGTATTAGACGAGCCTCTCAAAAAATTAACGAAAACTGAATTTGAGCCCGAAGAAGGAAAACTCAACATTTGGTTATTAACAGGGGTTAATGGTGCAGGAAAAACCACTACTATCGGTAAATTAGCTCATTTAGCACAAACATCAGGGTATAAATGCGTTATCGCAGCAGCAGATACCTTTCGAGCGGCTGCCGTTGAGCAAGTTAAGGTTTGGGGAGAAAGAACTAACACTCCTGTAATTTCTAATCAAGGACAAAATACAGATCCAGCAGCAGTAGTATTTGATGGTATTAATGCCGCTATAGCTAGGGAGGCAAATTTGTTATTAATAGATACCGCAGGAAGATTACAGAATAAAAAGAACTTAATGGAAGAATTAGCCAAAATTCGCCGAATTATCGATAAAAAAGCTGTAAATGCCCATATTGAGTCTTTATTAGTGTTAGATGCTACCTTAGGACAAAATGGACTCAAACAAGCTCAAGTATTCTCCGAAGCGGCAGGGTTAACAGGAGTAGTTTTAACTAAATTAGATGGCACAGCTAAAGGTGGTGTTGCCCTTGCAGTATCTCAGCAATTAAATTTACCCATTCGTTTTATAGGTGCAGGAGAAGGTATTGAGGATTTACGCCCTTTTTCTAGTTATGAATTTGTGGAGGCTTTATTATCTGCTTAATCTATTGTTAACTATCTCCTAATTTCTAATTCCTAATTGTTCATTCTTCATCAACCTATGTCACAATTAAAACGTTATGAATAAATTAGACAATGATTAGGATGGATAGTTTAAAGTTATATGAATATGCTTGGTTAATCCCAGCACTACCTCTACTCTCTTCAATGATAGTTGGTATCGGCTTAATTTCTTTTAATCAAGCTACTAACAAATTACGACAAATTAACTCTATTTTTATTATCTCTACTTTAGGGGTTTGTCTAACTATGTCCATCGCTCTTTTTTGGAGTCAATGGCAAGGACACGCACCCTACACCACCATGATAGAATGGGCTAGGGCTGGAGATTTTAGTCTAAATATGGGCTACACTATCGATCATCTTAGCTCTTTAATGCTCGTTATTGTAACTACCGTTGCCTTATTGGTAATGATCTACACTGATGGTTACATGGCCCATGATGATGGTTATGTCCGTTTTTATGCCTATCTGAGTATCTTTAGTGCTTCTATGTTAGGTTTAGTTATTAGTCCTAACTTAGTACAAGTATATATCTTTTGGGAATTGGTAGGGGTATGTTCATATTTACTCATCGGTTTCTGGTATGATCGCAAACCCGCCGCCGATGCCTGTCAAAAAGCCTTTGTCGTCAACAGGGTTGGGGATTTTGGCTTATTGCTTGGTATGCTTGGCTTATATTGGGCTACTGGCACTTTTGAATTTATCCCTATGGGCGATCGCCTTCATGAGCTAGTGTTCTCAGGGCAAGTTGCTGGGTGGTTAGCGGCGTTATTTGCGGTTTTGGTCTTTTTAGGTCCTGTAGCAAAATCAGCCCAATTTCCCCTTCATGTATGGTTGCCTGACGCTATGGAAGGGCCTACTCCCATCTCAGCTTTAATTCATGCGGCGACAATGGTAGCGGCTGGGGTATTTTTAATCGCTCGGATGTATCCCGTATTTGAGCCGATTCCAGAAGTAATGACTTTGATTTCATGGACTGGTTGCTTTACTGCTTTTCTTGGTGCTACTATTGCCATAACTCAAAATGACATCAAAAAGGGTTTAGCTTACTCCACCATTTCCCAGTTAGGTTATATGGTGATGGCTATGGGTATTGGCGCCTATAGTGCAGGGTTATTTCACCTCATGACTCATGCTTACTTCAAAGCTATGTTATTCTTATGCTCAGGTTCAGTAATTCACGGCATGGAAGAAGTTGTCGGCCATGAGCCAGTTTTAGCCCAAGATATGCGATTAATGGGTAATTTACGCAAATATATGCCCATTACTTCCTCTTGCTTCCTCATCGGCACTTTAGCTATTTGTGGTATTCCTCCTTTTGCTGGATTTTGGTCAAAAGATGAGATTCTAGGGTTAGCCTTTGAAGCAAATCCTGTTTTGTGGTTAGTGGGTTGGTTAACGGCTGGTTTAACGGCATTTTATATGTTTAGAATGTATTTTATGACCTTTGAAGGCGGTTTCCGAGGTAAAGATCATAAAATTCAAGAAGAATTATTACAAAAAGCTGGTATTACCTTAAGTGGTGAAGGACATCACGGCAAAAAACCCCATGAATCTCCTTTAACCATGACTTTTCCTTTGATGATGTTAGCCATTCCTTCGGTTTTCATCGGTTTACTTGGTATGCCTTGGAATAATCGTTTTGAAGAATTTATCGGAAATCCTAATGAAGTTACCGAAGTTGCTCATCATTTTGACTTAAACGAGTTTTTAATTATGGGTGGAAATTCCGTCGGTATCGCCTTAATTGGTATCACCATCGCCTCTTTATGTTACTTACAAGGTAAAATTGACTACAAAGCGATCGCCATTAAAATTCAACCCTTATATGAGCTTTCCTTAAATAAATGGTACTTTGACGAGTTTTACGATCAAGTATTTGTGCAAGGATGTCGCCGTATTGCTCGTGGCATCATGGAAGTTGACTATAAAGTAGTCGATGGTGCAGTGAATTTAACTGGTTTAGTAACCATCATCAGTGGCGAAGGCTTAAAATACCTCGAAAATGGAAGAGTGCAATTTTACGCGCTAATTGTTTTTGCCGCAGTATTAGGCTTTGCCATCGCATTTACCGTTATTAGTTAACATGGGTACTTTTTAAACCCGTAGGGTGGGCAATGCCCACCAAAATTTTTGTTTCTTTTTGATTTAAGATAAAGGAATAAATAAGGAAAATTGTGTACCTTGATATTGTTGATTTTTTATCCAATAAAAAGGGCTAATTAAACTAATTTTAATACCTATTTGATCACATAATTCTTTGACAATGGCTAAACCTAAACCACTACCAGAAATTGAACTTTGACTTTGAATACCTCGATAATGTCTTTCAAATATATGTTGTTGATCTTCTTCAGGAATACCGTAACCAGTATCACTAATTTTGATGATAAGTTCTAACTCATTTTGATTAGTTTCTAATAAAATTTTACCATTTATAGGAGTATATTTAACCGCATTTTCCAATAAATTATTTAGAATTTCTCCCAAGGCTTTTTTATTAGTTGTAATTAAAGATAAATTATGATTAATCTCTGTTAATATTTGGATATTTTTCTCATCCGCAATGGCTTGAATACTTAAAATTAATGGATTAATTATTTCTTGAATCTCAAATTTTTCTAAATTTTCAATCTTTTCTGTTAAGAAAAAACTGGTATTTAATGGTAAAATTTCATTATTATTAAATCCTTCCCATTGTTCATTAAAATCTGTTATTAAATCTTTTAGTCTGTCACTTTCTCTAATAATATTTTCTGAAATTTTATAGTTGGGTTCATCATTTAATAAACGTTTTAAAAGTAATTTTCCAAAAGTACGAATAGCCGTTAAAGGGTTACGAAGTTGATGTAAAAAGTCCTCAATGTGATTATTTTCTAATATCCTTAATTTTTCTAATCGATTTAATTTTATCTGGGTTAATTGTTGTTTTTGTTCGATAATACGAGCAAAACTAATGGTTTGAGCAATTTCTTTTATTTGTACAATTTCGTTTTTTTGCCAAGGAAACTTATTTCTTTTTATTGCTAATAAACCTAATACTAAATCTTGATAAATTAAGGGTAATATCAGTTGATAAGGTGCTTTTGAATTAGGAGGATAACTGGTTATTTCTTCAGGTTGAAAAGACTCATTTAATGTTTCTTCAAAAGATGATGAGGGTAAAAATGCTAAAGAATCAAATGGAGAAGAAAGGGAATTTGGATAAACTAAAATCGGAATTAATTTAGGAGTTTCATTATTCATTGAAGTTGTTAAATAAATAGCACTTTCTTGTACTAAAAAACTCTGTAAAATTAGGTTTAATTGTGATTCACAAAGACTAATAAACTCTTTACTAACTTTAACATCTTCATCATTATTCATAATAGATTATTTCTTAACTCTAAATTTTTATTAGCAATTTATTTTATAATTAAAAATTAACGAAAGTGATAGTTGTCTCTTAGTAATTATTTATTAGTCATAAACTATTTTTGATCTTGATTTAATCAGGATTTTTAGCAATTAAATCTAATCCATAAATAACTCTTTCTTTATTAGATAAATCCCCAATAATTCTTTGTAATGGTGGTGGTAATTGCTTAATTAAAGTCGGTGTTACTAAAATTTTCTCCCTTTCCGCACGATGTGGTTCTTCTAATACATCAATAATTTCTACTTTATATTGATTACTTAATTCTTCTTTGCACAATTTTAACAGATTTGCGATCGCCCGTTGAGAATTAAGAGAATTACCAGTAATATATAGTCGTAATAAATAGTTACTCATGGATTAAATTTACTCAGAGTCAGAAGGAAAAAAAACGTTAAGATTATTAATGCCAATATAATACTTACGATAATAAGAAGTTAAATAACCCATCAACTCTAATAATCTTAACCGACCTTCATCAACATAAGCTTGAACTTTTGCTAAATTTACATTCTTACTTTTTATTTTAAGGGCTTTAGTATGAATATCAACTATATCTCGTGGACTAGCTTTAAAAAAACCTAATTTTGCCGCCAGAGATCGTAACTCTTCAGAAACATTATGATCTACTTTAAAAGCTCTTTCTTCTAAGGCTAAGTCTAATAATTGACCATATTTTGTGGTTAAATCAGCAAATACTTCGGGAATACACTCTTTTAATGCCTCTGAAGCAAACATTCTCGCTGTGATGCTAGGTTTAATGGCATTAGCTAAATTTTCAAGACTAGCAAATTCTTTTTCTTGTTGTTGCAGGGAAACTTTATTAATGTATTGTTGTCTCTCAATAGCAATACGAATTGCATAAATTAAGGAGTTGGCATCTAAATGTTTTTTCTGTAGATAACCATTAGCACCCATTTGAAATGCTCGAACTACAAGTGTTTCGTGCTGAATATCCGTTTGTACAATTATAGGAATATCTGGGGCAATTTCTTTTATTTTTAATAATGATTGAATATCTTTGCCATCGGGTAAAGTTAAATCTAGTAAAATTACATCAAAATCTTTCTGTTTAAGAATATCTAAAGCAGCAGTTAAATTTTCTACTAAACATAAATCAAAAGATAATCCTTCCGCTAAAACACAACTATGAGAATCAGATAATAAACTTTGAATTAGTTGCGCATTAATAGCATCATCCTCTACTAATAGAATTTCATAGACACAATTGAGCATATTTCGAGGGGTGCAAAATTTAATCAACAAATAAAGACTTTTTTAGTACTTTCAGAAGTTAATGTCAACTTTGATTAGAAAAATAAATAAACTGTTTCTAAGTTACCATATTACAGACCTTTTCATATTTACCAATTATTAGAAATAAATATTTTGATAGTATTTTATTTTCTTAAAACGCCATAAATTATGAGAATCAAACACTTTTTAGCTTAATATTACTGAAGACAATTAAGTAATATTTAAAAAAATATGGTTAAAAACAAAATAAAGCATGAAAAGAAAGAATTACCCTTAATTGGTTGGCGAGAATATTTAACATTACCGATATTAAACATTGACAAAATTAAAGTTAAAATTGACACTGGTGCTAGGACATCCGTTATACACGCTCTTCATATTCATACCTATAAAGAAAAAAGCCTAGAGATGGTAAAATTTGAAGTCCATCCTATCCAAAGAGAAACTCAGACAACTATTCATTGTGTTGCACCATTATTAGAATATCGTCATGTTACTAATTCAGGGGGACATACTCAACTTCGACCAGTCATTGTTACTCCTATACAATTAGGGGATTATCAGTGGAATATTGAGTTAACTTTAACTAATCGTGATGTCATGGGTTTTAGAATGTTATTAGGAAGACAAGCCATCAAAAAACGTTTTCTGATTGATTGTACTAAATCTTTTCTTCATTAGCTTTTTGATTAAACACGATCATCCATAAAGTTAAGATAAAATGGAAAATATAGAATAAAATACTTAAAACTTAGATGAATGTGACATTAGCTCGAAAATTGAAATTAATATATCGTCAAGAGAAAATATCGGCGTTTATTTTCACCTTTGGGGTAATGGATGCCATGTTAGGGGGTTTTAGTGAGCGGTGGAGTTTGCTATCATTAGGGATGTTGTTAGTTATCATCGGCGGTTGGATGCGATGGTTACAAATACAAAAAACAAAAAAAGCCTTTACTTTCAATACTCCTCAACGTTATCTTAATCCTAGCACCAGTGATTTAACTCCTTTACCTCCTCTCAAAAGAAAACGGGATTATTTATCGTAATGGTAACAGAGTTTGAAACCTTAAAAATTGGACAAGTAGCCTTTAATAGCGGTTTACCAGTGAAAACTATCCGTTATTATGGCGATTTAGGTTTACTTTCTCCTCATTTGTCTCGCAATGCTTCTGGTTATCGCTTATTTACTCCCTCGGTTATCAATCGCTTAAATTTTATTCGCCGTGCGCAAAGTTTAGGATTAAACTTAAAACAGATCAAAGAGATCTTAACAGTACATGATGAAGGTAAAATTCCTTGTGGAATGATCAAACAATTGTTAGTAGATAAATTAGAGAATATTAAACATCAAATAGAAGAATTAAATATATTACAAATAGAATTAAAAGGTATTTTATCAGGATGGCAAGACTTTTCCTCCCCAGAAAGTTTGAAAAAAAGTATTTGCCCAAATATAATTAACCATTAGCAATTAGATTATTAATGTAATATCAATAATTAAGACTTATCCCATGACTATCCATAGCAATATCACTCTTTCCATGATTGTCAAAAACGAGGCACATAACCTCAGCGATTGTCTCCATAGCGTTAAAGATTTTGTGGATGAAATGATTATAGTGGATACAGGTTCAACGGATAACACGAAGGAAATCGCTTATAGTTTTGGGGCAAAAGTCTATGATTATTCATGGCAGGAAAATTTTGCCTTGGCTCGAAATTATGCCCTAGAATATGTTAATACCGAATGGGTTTTAGTGTTAGATGCCGATGAAGTTTTAAACCCTGGGATTATTCCTTATATTCAGCAAGTGATTAAGGAAAAAGAGAATCTTGTGGTTAATTTAATTCGTCACGAAATTGGCGCACTTTCTTCCCCTTATTCTCAATTATCTCGTTTATTTCGGAAACATCCCGACATCAAATTTTCTCGCCCCTATCATGCTTTAATTGATGATGCCGTATTATCTTTACAAAAACAAGAAACTCATTGGCGTATTGTGGATTTACCAGAAATTGCCATCAAACATTATGGTTATCAACCAGAAATTATCGCTTCTCAAGATAAAGCAAAACGAGCAAAAAAAGCCATGGAATCTTATTTAAGTCAAAATCCTAATGATGCTTATGTGTGCAGTAAATTAGGTGCTTTATATCTGGAATTAGGAGACACCAAAAAAGGTATAAAATTGCTTAAGACGGGCTTAAAATCGAATTTAGCTACCACTGCGATATTATTTGAGTTGCACTACCATCTGGCCAATGCTTTAGTTAAAGAAAAACAGTGGGAAATGGCGGTAAAACATTATCAAAAAGCTATGACACAACCGATATTAGCAAAACTGAAATTAGGCGCTTATCATAACTTCGGTAGTTTATGTTATCAAGGGCAGGATTTCCATAACGCTATTAAACTATATCAAGAATGTTTAAAAATTGAGCCAAATTTTGCCTTAGCTTACTATAATCTAGGTTTATCTTATCGAGCAATGGGGCGTAATTTTAAAGCCATAGACGCATATCAAAACGCCATCAAACTTGACGCAGATTATCCTTGGGCATATCAAAATTTAGGAGTATTATTATATAAACAAGGGGAAATCGAGGAGAGTATCAAAGCCTTTCAAAAAGCCTATAGTTTACATAAACAACAAAATCCAGAAATTGCTAAAGAGTTAAAACAAGAATTATTAAATATAGCCATAGAATTAGCGGAAAATGAGGAAATTCTCTCTATCTAAGTTATAATTGTCAAATAATTTTTTTGATCTATAGAAAGAAAGTAGCAAAACGTATTCGCTATGGTATTTTACTATTTTTAGAGGATGATGACAGTGTCAAAATAAATTTCTTAATCAAACTAACTATATTCTTATGAAAGGCAATGAAAGAGATTGGATTTGGCACGGATGGCATATTCATTATAGTTTTCAAAGAGTAGTTTTAGAAAATAAATCGAAGGATATACCTATAATACTTTTACACGGTTTTGGTGCATCTTTAGGACATTGGCGACATAATATCCCCGTTTTAAGTCAAAATCATACGGTTTATGCCATTGATTTACTGGGTTTTGGGGCATCAAAAAAAGCCTATACTAACTATGGTATTGAATTATGGTCACAATTAGTTTATGATTTTTGGAATGTTTTTATTAATAAACCTTGCATTATTATTGGTAATTCTATTGGTTCATTAATTGCCTTAAATACAGTGGCTAAATATCCCATAATAGCTAAGGGTTTAGTTATGTTAAGTTTACCTGATATAGCGGCACGACAAAAATTAATTCCTGCAAAAATTTTCCCCTTAATTAAAACCATAGAAAATTTAGTAGCTTCTCCTATACTTATCCGTTTAATTTTTTTAGTGGCACGTCAACCTAATATTATTCGTCGTTGTTTAAAAGTTGCTTATATTAATCATACTAATGTTGATGATGAATTAGTCAATATTATTAGTCTTCCACCCCAAGATAATGGTGCTGCTCGTGCTTTAATAGCCTTAACTAAATCTGTTAGTGATTTCTCATTATCGGCTGAAGAATTACTTAAAAAAATTAATATTCCGATATTATTATTATGGGGAAAAAGTGATAAATTAATTCCTCCTACTTTAGCGGAAGAATTAGCAAAAACTAATCCTAAAATTGAATTAAAACTGTTAGATAATTTAGGGCATTGTCTTCATGATGAATCTCCAGATTTATTTCATCAATTGTTAGCTCAATGGTTAAATAATTCTGAAGGCAAATACGCCCCTAAATCCCCAATTCTGGGGAAGTTTAATTGATGTTGGGATACGCCCCTAAATCCCCAATTCTGGGGACTTTAATGGATGTTGAGATACGCCCCTAAATCCCCAATTCTGGGGACTTTAATGGATGTTGGGACACGCCCCTAAATCCCCAATTCTGGGGAACTTTAATGGATGTTGGGATACGCCCCTAAATCCCCAATTCTGCGGACTTTAATTGATTAACTTATTTATCCTCCCCAAAGTTGGGGCTGGGGGCGATTTCCTCCTTCATTCTAATTGCCCACAATAGATGTACAAAGAAAATCGTCTTGAAAATAATCATTGGCGACTCTTTGTATATCTTCAAGGGTAACATTAGTGATTTGTTGAGGGAAAATTGTGTCATATTCAATACCTAAACCTAAAGTTTCATACCACCCAAAAATTTGGGCAAATTCGCCATTTGTTTGCTTTCCTAGGGCATATTGTCCTAAAATTTTGTTTTTAGTGGTTTTTAGCTCTTCTAAGCTCAATTTTTCTTCTCTTAATCGCTTAACTTCATTGTATAATCCTTCTTTACCAATTTCTGTATTATCAGGAGAAGTCCCCATATAAACTACAAATTGAGATTTATCAAGTCTTGTGGGATAAAAAGATGATACATCATAGGCTAATCCTCGTTTTTCTCTTAATTCTACAAACAAACGACTAGATAATCCATTACCTAGATAAGTGGTTAATAATTTTAAAGTGGCATAATCAGGATGTTTCATTTCTGGCACTAAATATCCCATCATGATTATAGTTTGTTGGTTTGATTGCTCTATTTTTTTATAGCTACTTTGAGCATAGAGAGGATAAGGATTTATTTCGGTGGTAGGAATTGATGAGGTTTTCCAATGTCCAAAAGTTTTTTCCACCATAGAAATAGCTTGATGAAGATCAATTTTTCCTGCTAAACTAATGACTAAGTTGTCAGGTCGAAAATGCTTTTCATGATAATATTTTAAGTCTGCAATGGTTAAATCTTGTATAGTTTTTTCTGTACCTAATGTTGAGAAACTGTAAGGATGTTGTCCATAAATCATCTCTCTTAGTTGACTAAACGCAATATTAAAAGGTTGTTCTTTTTGAGATAATAAGTTTTGTAGAGTAATTTTTTTCTCTAATTCGATTTCTTTTTCAGGAAATGAAGGAAAACGCAGGATTTCTGCGGCTAAGTTGAATATTTCTGTAAAATCATCGGTGATAGTTTTCATACTCACTAGAAAATAATCACTAGAGGTGTCTATACTTAATAATGCTCCCATAGATTCTACTTTTTCAGCAATTTCTAAGGATGATAATTTATTCGTCCCTTTTGACATTACACTGGCTAGAAGATGAAAAACTCCTGCTTGGTGAGTTGATTCCCATAAGCTACCTGCATGACGTAAAAAAATTTTTCCTGCAATTATTTCTGTGGTGGGATTTTCTGTAACTATTAAGGTAATACCGTTATTTAATGTATTTTTTTGAATATGTTGTTGATTTTGTTTCACTGACGATAAATTATAAAAAGTCTATTTTAATCAAAAAAGACCATAAACAAAAAGTCAATGAGTGAACTACTCACACTAAATCGAAGATTACAGTGTTAGCTTCTAACTTCACAGGCTCATGCCCCAAAACCGACTTACGTCCGCCTTTTGGTCTTACAGTGCCTCCATTAGCAGAGACGGCTATTCCATCCGTCCTTATTATTCTAATGCCTTCTGCTCTTATATTCTTACTCGCATTCTCATCTCGCTCATGAACTGTACCACAACTCGGACAAGTCCATTCTCTTACGTCTAATGGCATTTCAGACATTTGATATAAGCAATTAGAACAGGTTTTAGAGCTAGGAAACCATCTATCAATCTCAACTAATAACCCACCTTTTTCCTTGAGTTTATAGTCTAAGTAATTGATAAATGTTCCCCATCCCACATCAGATATAGCTTTTGCCAAACAGTGGTTACGAACCATACCCTTGATATTCAATTGTTCAACGACTACTACCTGATTGCCATTGACAATCTTTCTGGAAAGTTTATGTAAGTAGTCTTGGCGGGTATTACTTGTGCGTTCGTGTACCTTAGCTACTAGCTTTCGTGCCTTTTCTCTATTCTTAGAGCCTTTTTGTTT
>Ga0210024_1000953_pt1 | contig 26453 bp, 30 predicted proteins | sample CryGeymeta201525_FD_183988 | JGI IMG/M metagenome (GOLD analysis project Ga0210024, IMG submission 183988) | Groundwater microbial communities from Crystal Geyser aquifers in Utah, USA - Crystal Geyser metaG 2015-25 (SPAdes) (version 2) | ecosystem: Environmental > Aquatic > Deep subsurface >...
TCTTGACCGCAGCGCCGCGGCCGTTGACCGCGTCCATCAGTTCGGCGGCCAGACGCTCTTCCATCGTGTTCTCGTTGCGCTTGCGCGAGGCGTCGATCAGCCAGCGGATCGCCAGCGCGTCGCGGCGTTCGGCGCGCACTTCGACCGGCACCTGATAGGTAGCGCCGCCGACGCGGCGCGAGCGCACCTCGACGGAGGGCTTGATGTTTTCAAGCGCCTCGTGAAACACTTCCACAGGCACGCGGCGCAAACGCCCCTCGACCCGGACCAGCGCGCCATAGACGATGCTCTCGGCGGCGGACTTCTTGCCGTCGTGCATCAGGTTGTTCATGAACTTGGTCAGCGTGCGGTCGCCATACTTGGCGTCCGGCAGCACTTCCCGTTTCTCAGCGCTATGACGTCGCGACATCTCAGGCGTCTCCTAAAGCCTTGGTCTCAGCGGTTCGAGCAGAAGCTGACTTCTATCTCGCAACCCTCGGCATCCAGTTTGCGGCACGCGGCGCGCGCCTTGGTCTCGGCGTCCCTCAGACGCGGCGCGGCGGCGGTGGCGGCGCCGGTCCTGCCCGTCGCCAGCGCGCCGCAGGCGTTCTCGAACGCCAGCGTCACCGCGCAGCCCGCCCCGTATCCCGCGCACGCCGCCATCGCGTCGCGCTCAGCCCCCGCGCGCGCCGCCGCCTTCCAGCCGATCCCGTAGCCGCCGGTCTGGGCGGAATACGCAATCGCGCCGAAATCGGCGAGCGCGGGGCCGGAGGCGAGCGCCAGAACCGGCGCGAGGGCGGCGGCGTAGGTCATTTCGGGCGCTTGGCCCCGTATTTCGAGCGGCGCTGCTTGCGGTTCTTCACGCCCTGGGTGTCGAGCACGCCGCGCAGAATGTGGTAGCGCACGCCGGGAAGATCCTTGACGCGGCCGCCGCGGATCAGGACCACCGAGTGCTCCTGAAGGTTGTGTCCCTCGCCGGGAATGTAGCTGATCACCTCGAAGCCGTTGGTCAGCCGCACCTTGGCGACCTTGCGCAGCGCCGAGTTCGGCTTCTTCGGCGTCGTCGTATAGACGCGCGTGCAGACGCCGCGCTTTTGCGGGCAGGCCTCGAGATGCGTGGACTTGCTGCGCTTGACGCGCGGCTGCCGGGGCTTCCGGATCAGTTGCTGGATCGTCGGCATAGGGCGCCTACCCTCACAATTTTTCCCGTTGGCGCTCGGGCGAAAACGCGACAAGCGCCGCGAAGCGGAGGCGTCCCCCGTCGCGGCGGCTCCCAGAGGATCGGGGCTGGATGCCCGGATCATGCGCGCCAATGCCAAAGCTGCCACCCGGGCGGAGACTCACGTCACCGCCGGGATGCGCGGGTGTTAAAGACGGCGCGGGGGTCTGTCAAGCGCCGCCAGCACCGAACGCGCGGCGCGCAGCGCGGGCGGCGGCCCCTGCGCGCCCAGCGCGGCAAGCACTTTCGCTGCGGCGGCGGCCTGCGCGGCGCGCTCCGGCGTCGGTCCGAACAGCGGCGTCAGCGCGTCGGCCACCGCGAGGGGCTTGAAGTATTCCTGAAGGAACTCGGGCACGACGCGCGCTCCGGCGACCAGATTGACCAGATTCGCCGTCTCGACCCGCACCAGCCGCCGCACGATCTGCGCCGTCAGCGGATGCGTGCGATAGGCCGCCACCATCGGCGTTCCCGCCGCCGCCAGCTCCAGCGTCACCGTGCCGGAGGCCGCCAGCGCCGCGTCGGCGGCGGCGAACGCGGCCCATTTGCGCGCCTCGGCGGCATCGTGCGGCAGGCCGCGCGGGTCGAGAATGTCCGGCCGGATCGGCCAGGTCTCCGTCAGCGCCCGCACCGCGTCGGCCACCGCGCCGACCGTGGGCAGGATCACCCGCAACCCCGGCAGGCGCCGGCCCAGCAGCGCGACAACATCGCCGAACGGCACGCAGTGGCGGCGCACCTCGCCCATCCGGCTGCCGGGCAGCGCCAGCAGCACCGGCGCCTGCGGCGGGATCGCCAGCGACGCCCGCAGCGCGGCGATCTCCGCGTCGCCTGCGCGGGGGCGGGCGGCGGCGGGGTGGCCGACGAAATCGCAGGTCATGCCGTGCGCGGTGAAATAGGGCGGCTCGAACGGCAGCAGCGCCAGCAGGTGATCGACATGGCGCGCCATCTTTTTCGCGCGCCCGGGCCGCCACGCCCACACCGAGGGCGCCACATAGTGGATGGTGCGGATCGCCGGATCGGCGGCGCGCACGCGGCGCGCGACGCGCAGGCCATATCCGGGGCTGTCGATGGTGATGAGCGCGGCGGGCCGCGCTGCGAGGCAGGCGTCGGCGGTCTCGCGGATGCGGCGCAGCAGGCGCGGCAGGCGCGGCAGCACCTCGACCAGTCCCATCACCGCCAGCTCGTCCTGCGCGAACAGGCTGTCGAGGCCTTCGGCGGCCATCGCCGGGCCGCCGACGCCGATGAACCGCGCGGCGCCGCCGGTCTCGGCGCGCAAGGCCGCCATCAGCGCGGCGCCCAGCACGTCGCCCGACGGCTCGCCCGCCGCCAGATACAGCAGCGGCGCGGCGGTCATTCCGGCCATCCGTGCAGGAACAGCCCCGCCGCGTCCGCCTCGGCCCGCGTCGCCTCCAGCCCCAGCACCAGCACGCCGCCTGCGCGCACCGCCACCCCCGCCAGACCGGCGGCGGCTGCGGCGCGCAGCGTCTGCGGCCCGATGGCGGGCAGGTCCGCGCGCCAGTCCTGCCCCGGTTTCGGCGCCTTGTAGAGCACGCCGGGGCGCGGGCGCAGGCGCTGCGGCGTCGCGCCCGCGAAGGCCAGCAGCGCGTCGGTGCCCTGGATGCTCTCCAGCCCCAGACACACGCCGCCCGCGACAACCGCCGCCTGACCGACATCCATCGCCCCCAGCCCCGCGACCAGGTCGGCGGCGCGGGCGATGTCGGCGCGGTCCCGATCGTCGGCCCGGCGCGCGGCGAACTCGCCCGGCGGCGCCAGCAGCCCCGACAGCACTTCATGCGCGCCTGTCAGCCGGAATCCCTCCGCCTCCAGCACCCCGGCCAGACCGCGCAGCAGCGCGTCGTCGCCCTGCCGCAGCAGCGGCAGGATGCGCGGCGCGAGCCGGACGGCGGTGAGGTCGAACGCCAGCGGGCTGAGCTTCGGCCGCGCCATGGCGCCCGCGAACACCACCGTCTCCACGCCCGCCCGGCGCAGCGCCGCCAGCAGGGCGCCGGGCTTCTCCGCGCGCACCACCGCATGGGGATGATCGCCAAGCCAGGGCGGCGCGTCGCCCTCGAAGGCGCAAATGAGATAGCGCAGGCCCCGCGCGCGCCGGTCCTCCGCGATCAGCCGGGGCAGATCGCCGGCGCCCGCGATCACCCCGACGACCGCGTGATCCAGAGCGGCGCGATCCGGCGCGGCGCTCACGCCTGCCCGCTCTCCGGCGTGCAGAAAGACCGCGTGCTGTGGCCTGCGATGAACGCCGCGATCTCCAGCGCGCCGGGGCTGTCGGCGAAGGTCTCCAGCGCAAGCGCCGCGCGTTCGGCCAGCGAGCCCGCGCCGAAGAAGATCGCGCGATAGGCGGCGCGGATGGCGTTGATCTGCTCGCGCGCCACGCCGCGCCGCTTCATGCCGACAAGGTTCAGCCCCGCCAGCCGGGCGCGGTCGCCGATCACCGAGCCGTAGGGGATCACGTCCTTCTCGACCCCGGTCATGCCGCCGACCATCGCGCCGGCGCCGATGCGCACCTTCTGATGCACTGCGCAGATGCCGCCCAGCACCGCGAAATCGCCGACCTCGACATGGCCGCCCAGCGTGGCGTTGTTGGCCAAGATCACGTCGTTTCCCACCAGACAGTCGTGCCCGACATGCACGCCCACCATGAACAGGCCGCGGTCGCCGACGCGGGTCAGCCCGCCGCCGCCCTCGGTGCCGGGGTTCATGGTCACGCCCTCGCGGATCATGCAGTCGGCGCCGATCTCCAGCCGCGTGCGCTCGCCGCGAAACTTCAGGTCCTGCGGCTGATGGCCCAGCGAGGCGAACGGCCAGACCCGCGTGCGCGCGCCGATGCGCGTGTCGCCCGCCACCGCGACATGGCTCTCCAGCACCACGCCGTCGCCGAGGCGCGCCTCCGGCCCCACCACGCAGAACGGGCCGATGCGCACATCCGAGCCCAGCCGCGCGGCGGGATCGACGATGGCGGCGGGGTGGACCCCGGCGCTCACGCGCCGGCGCCCGGACGGCGGCGGTCGTCGGGGGTGACGATCATCGCGGAATACTCGGCCTCCGCGGCGATCTCGTCGCCCACCTTCGCCTCGCCCCAGAACTTCCACACCTTGCCGCGCCCGCGCAGCACCCGCACATGGAACGCCAGCAGGTCGCCGGGGCGCACCAGGCGGCGGAAGCGGGTCTTGTCGATGGACATGAAATAGACCAGCAGGTTCTGGTCCTCCATCCCCAGCGTATCGACCACCAGAACGCCCGCCGTCTGCGCCAGCGCCTCGATCATCAGCACGCCGGGCATGATCGGCTCGCCGGGGAAATGGCCTGCGAAATATGGCTCTTGCGGCGTGATCTGCTTTTCGCCCACCGCGCTCTCGCCTTTGCGGATCGCGCGCACCCGGTCGATCAGCAGGAACGGATCGCGGTGCGGGATCATGCGCTTGATGCGCGCAAGGTCGGCGACGCCGCCCTCGGAGTCGGTGGTTTCAACGGTCATCGCAAATCCTCGCCCATGGCCAATCTCTTAGAGCAAATCACCCGGCGGCGGGTCAAGGCGATGCGCGGCCCGCGGCGCGACGCTTCACCGCTGCGGCGGCGGCGTCAGCGCGGGGCGCGCCGCGTCCAGCCGCGCGATCAGCGCGTCGGTGGCGTCGAACGCGGGCGCCACCGCCAGCGCGGTGTTGCGGTCGATCACCAGCACCGCGCCGCGCTCGCGCATCAGCGCCTCCATCAGCGGCTGCGCCGCCGCGCGCAGCGCGGTCTGGGCGGCGGCGATGCGCGCCTGCAGGGCCGCCGCCTCCTCCTGCGCCACGCGCCGCGCCGTGCGCACCCGCTGATCGAAATCCTCCACACGCTTGTCGAACGCCTCCCTGGGGAGCGTGTCGCGCAGGACGACCATCTCCGCCTCCTCCTCCTCGAGGGCGCGCTTCATGCCGTCGAGCTTTTCGCGCAGCGCCCGGCGCTCGGCCGCCTCGCGCTCCCGCTGCGCCACGGCGGCGGCGCTTTCGCGCAGCGCGCGGTCGAGGTCCACCACCAGCACCGGCGTCGGGGCGGCCCCTGCGCCCGCCTGCTGCGCGCCCGCCGCCCCGGCGCCCAGCGAGAGCGCGACCAGCGCCGCCAGCGCCAGCCTAGAAGCGCGTGCCGGCCGTGAGCCGGAAGAACTCGGTGTCATCGCCATCTTCCTTCACGAGCGGCGTGGCGAGGTTGATGCGCAACGGACCAAAGCCGCTGTCCCAGAACAGGCTCACGCCCGCGCTGGCGCGCAGTTTGGCGCCGTCGTCCACCGTGGTTCCATCCGCCGAGACCCGGTCGAGATCCCACAGCGTGCCGACGTCGGCGAACACGCCGCCGGTGATGCCGAAAGACTCCGGCAGCCCCAGCGGGAAGGTCACCTCCGAGCGCAACACGACATAGTTGTTGCCGCCCAGCGCGTCGTCGGTGTTCCGGTCGCGCGGCCCGATGCCGTCGCGCGCGAAGCCCCGGAAATCGTCGCCGCCCAGAAAGAACCGGTCGGTGATGCGCAGATCGTCGCCGAAGGTGGTGATGTTGCCGCCCTCCAGCGTCATCGAGCCGACCACATCCTCGCTGAACAGCGAACGGTAGCCGCGCACGCTGGCCTTGGTGCGCACATACTGCGAGTCGCCGCCCAGGCCCGCGAAATCCTGCCCGAAGGACGCGATGAAGCCCGACGTCGGCTCCAGCGGATCGTTGCGCACGTCATAGCTGTAGAGATAGCCGACCGCCGAGGTGAGCGCCGTGCCCTCATCGACCTTGATCAGCGGCGAAGCGGCGGCGTCCACCTCGCGAATTTCATCGCTGCTGATGCGATAGTTCAGGCTCAGCCGCCCGAATTCCGACACCGGAAAGGCGACCGAAGGCACGAAGCCGATATTGGTCTCCTTGAACGAACTCTCCGACTTGCGGTCCTGCTTGCGCAGGTAGACGTTGAAGCCCGCCTCCAGATCGCGGTCGAGGAACGCCGGTTCGCGGAAGGTGAGATCGACCACCTGCCTCTCGCCCGCCACCACAAGACGGGCGCGCACGAACTGGCCGCGGCCGAGGAAATTGCGCTCGGTGACGCTGATCTCGCCCACCGGGCCGTCCTGGGTAGAGAAACCGAGGCCGAGGGTCAGCGATCCGGTGGACTGCTCCTCCACCTTCACCCGGATATTGGCGCGGTCGTCGGAGGCGCCGCGCTCGGTCGCCACGTCCACCTTCGAGAAAAAGCCGAGCGCGCGGATCTTGTTGCGCGCCTTCTCGACATCGCGGCTGTTGAACGCATCGCCTTCGACGATGTCGAACTGGCGGCGGATCACGCGGTCGAGCGTGCGGGTGTTGCCCTCGATGTCGATCCGCTCGACATAGACCCGGGCGCCCTCGACCAGCTCATAGACGATGCCGACGCTCAGCGCCTCCGGATCGCGCACCGCGCGCGGACGCACATCGACGAAAGCGAAGCCCTTCTGTCCGGCGAGAAAGATCATCCGCTGGATGTTGCGCTCGACGATGTCGGCGTCGTACTGGTCGCCCGGCTCTCCAACGATCAGCGCCTCGAACTCGGCGGGGTCGAGGCCCGGCGCGCTGGTCACCACGCTCTGATCGCCAAAGGCGTAGAGCGGCCCCTCCGAAACCGTGAAGGTGATGAAGAACCCCTCGCGATCGGGCGCCAGCTCCGCCACCGCCGACAGCACGGTGAAATCCGCATAGCCGCGCGACAGGTAGAACCGGCGCAACAGCTCCTTGTCGAACTCCAGCTTGTCGGGATCGTAGATATCGGAGGTCAGCGCGAACGAGAAGATGCCGCTCTCGGTGGTGTCGATCACCTTGCGCAGACGGCGGTCGGAGAACACCTCATTGCCGACGAAGCTGATCGCGTTGATCCCGGTCACGGCGCTTTCGTCGATCTCGAACACCAGATCGACGCGGTTGTCGGGCTGTTCGATGATCACCGGTTCGATGGTGGTGCCATAGCGCCCGGCGCGGCGGTAAAGCTCGGTCAGCACCTGCACGTCGGCCTCGGCGCGCGAGCGGGTGAAGGCGCGGCGCGGGCGGCTGGAGATGTTGGGCAGCAGCGCCTCGTCCGACAACGCGCTGTTGCCCTCGAAGGCGATGCGGTTGATCGTCGGGTTCTCCGCCACGCGCACCACGAGCTGGCCGCCGTCCACCGCCACCGCAGCGTCCGAGAACAGGCCGGTGTCGAACAGCCGCCGCACCGAGTCGTTCAGCGCCGCGTCGCTGATCGGATCGCCGACGCCCAGCGCAAGATAAGAGATCACCGTCGCGGGCTCGATGCGCCGGTTGCCGATCACGAGGGTCTGGCGCACCACGCCGCCCGGTTGCGCGCGCGTCTGCGCCAGCGCGCCCTGCGGCGCCGCCAGCCCGCCCAGCGACAGCGCGCAGGCGACCAGCACGAGCCTCAGCCATGCGCGCAAGTGCGGCCCGCGTACGGTCATCATCCGTGCTCTCCCCTGCGGCGCGGTCAAAGCCGCGTCAGATCGTTGACCCTTGCGCAGCTAGAGCCGCGCAAGGTCGTTGAACGTCGCAAAGATCATCAGCGACAGAACCAGCGCAAGGCCGATGCCGTTGCCGATCTCCTGCCAGCGCTCGCGCAGCGGGCGCCCCCGCACCCCCTCGATGGCGTAGAACATCAGATGCCCGCCGTCGAGCACCGGGATCGGGAACAGGTTGATCAGCCCGATGGAGGCCGACAGCACCGCGATCAGCCCGACGAAGGTCGCCAGCCCGCTCGCCGCCGCCTCGCCGGAGATCTCGGCGATGCGGATCGGGCCGCCGAGCACGTCCTTGGCGTCCTGCGCGCCGGTCACGACCTCGGCCATGCCGCTGAGCGACAGCGCGATCACCGCCCACGTCCGCTCGGCGCCGAAGCCCAGCGCCGCCAGCGGGCCGACCGGCTCGACCACCGGCAGGATCTCGCTCGACTGCTTCTGGATGCCCAGCATCGGGCGTGAGACCGTCGCGCCGGTTTCGGGATCGGTGGTCTGCGTCACTTGCGGCGTCAGCGACAGCGCCAGCAGGTCATCGCCGCGCCGGATGCTCAGCGTCATCGGCGCGCCGCCGGACGCGGCGGTGCGCCGCTGCAATGCCGCAAAGCCGTCGATCGGCGCCCCGTCTATCGCTAGGATCACGTCGCCGGGCGCCACCCCCGCCGCCTCCGCCGCGCCGCCCGCGCTGACGCCGTCCACCCTGGCGGGCGCGCGAAAAATCACCTCGGCCGTGCGCCCGGCGCCGTCGCGCGTCACCGTCACGGTAAGCGGCGCGCCGTCACCCGCCAGCAGCGCCGCCTGCAACGCGGCGAAATCGGCGACGGGGGCGCCGTCCACGGCGTCGATCCGGTCGCCGGGACGCAGCGCCTGCGCGAACTCCGGATTGACGTCGTCGCCGATCGCGCCGATCACCGGCGCGTCGAGCGGGCGGCCCTGCCCCAGCGCCATCAGCGCGAAGATCACGACGCTGAGGATGAAATTCGCCACCGGCCCGGCCAGCACGGTCAGCGCGCGCCGCCCGAGCGGCGCATGATGAAAGCTGCGCGCGCGCTCGGCGTCGGTCATCCGCGCCAGCGCGTCCGGATCGGCGCTGGCCGAACTGGCGTCGGCGTCGCCGCTGAACTTGACATAGCCGCCCAGCGGCAGCGCGGCGATGCGCCAGCGCGTGCCCCGGCTGTCGGTCCAGCCATAGATCTCCCTGCCGAACCCCACCGAGAACACATCGGCGCCGATGCCGCACCAGCGGCCGACGATGTAGTGGCCGAATTCGTGCACGAACACGACGATGGCCAGAACCAGGATGAAGGGAACGGCCACCGCCAGCGTCGGGCCGATCAGCGGTATCTGGGCGAGCAGGTCCATCGGGCCTCCTGTGACGTTCGGGCTGGCGGCGTCAGGCCGCCCGCGCCGCGCAAAGGCGGCCCGCCACCCGCCGCGCCTCGGCGTCGATGGCGAACACGTCCTCAAGCGCCGGCGGCGCGCCGTGAGCATGTAGCGCGCCGAGGGCGTCCTCGACAACGTGCGCCATGGAAAGAAAGCCGATTTTTCCGTCGATGAAGGCGGTCAGCGCGGTTTCCTTGGCGGCGTTGAGCACACAGCCCGCCGCGCCGCCGCGCTCCAGCGCGCCGCGCGCCAGCCGCAGCGCGGGAAAGCGGGTCTCGTCCGGCGCGAAGAACTCCAGCCGTCCCAGGGCGGCGAAGTCGAGCCGATCGAGCGGCAGCGCCGCCCTGCCCGGCCAGCTCAGCGCATAGCCGATCGCGCCGCGCATGTCGGGCGGCCCGAGCTGCGCCAGCACCGCGCCGTCGGCGTAACCCACCATCGAATGGATCACCGACTGCGGGTGGACCACCACCTCAACCTGCCCGGACGCGGCGGCGAACAGCCATTTCGCCTCGATCATCTCCAGCGCCTTGTTGAACATCGAAGCGCTGTCGATCGAGATCCGCGCGCCCATCGACCAGTTGGGATGCGCGACCGCCTGTTGCGGCGTCGCTGCGGCCATGCGCTCCAGCGGCCAGTCGCGAAACGGCCCGCCCGAGGCGGTGAGGATGATGCGCTCGGGTTTCGCGGTCTTCTCCAGCACCTGAAAGATCGCGCTGTGCTCGCTGTCCACCGGGATCAGCGTGGCGCCGCCCTCGGCGATGGCGCGCAGGAACAGCGGCCCGGCGGCCACCAGACATTCCTTGTTGGCCAGCGCCACGGTCGCGCCGCGCGCCGCCGCCGCCAGCGTCGGCGCCAGCCCCGCCGCGCCGACGATGCCCGCCATCACCCAGTCCGCCGGCGCTTGCGCCGCCTCGATCACCGCCTGAGGCCCCGCCGCGACCGCGACGCCCGACCCGCTCAGCGCCGCCTTGAGATCGTGGTAGCGCGCCGGGTCCGCCGTCACCGCCAGCTTCGCGCGCAGGCCGCGCGCCTGTTGGGCCAGAAGCGCAATGTTGGAGGCGCCGGTCAGCGCCTCCACCGCGAACTCCTCGTCGAGATGGCCGAGAACGTCGAGCGTGCTGCGCCCGATCGAGCCGGTCGATCCCAGAACCGTGATCCGTCTCACCATGCGTAAACCGGCGCCCCCCGCGCGAAGGTGAAAGCCGCCGCGACCAGGGCGACGGCGCTGAATCCGTCGAGCCGATCCAGCGCGCCGCCATGGCCCGGGATCAGCGCCGAACTGTCCTTTACGCCAAATCGCCGCTTCAGCGCCGATTCCGCAAGGTCTCCGCCCTGCGCCACAATCGCCGCCAGCGCCGAGACCAGCGCCACCGGCGTCAGATAGGTGCCCTGCGTCAGCGGCGAGAACGCCAGCGAAACCGCGACCGCCAGCGCCACGCCGCCGCCGAGGCCCGCCCAGGTCTTTTTCGGGCTGACGCTCGGCCACAGCTTCGGCCCGCCGATGGCGCGCCCGGCGAAGAACGCGCCCACGTCGGTCGCCACCGTCACCGCCGCCACCCACAGCGCCAGCGTCAGGCCGTGGACGGGGTCGGCGCGCAGCGCGGCGAAGGCGGTCGCCGCCAGCCCCGCCGTCGCCGCGCCCGCCAGCGCCCAGTGAAAGGGCCGCCTTCGTGCAACGTCGAACGCGGCGAACCCGGCCCCGGTCGCCAGCAGCACGATCAGCGCCGCGCCGCCGGCGCCGAGGCCTGCCGCCAGCGCGGCCGCGCCAAATCCGGCGCCGTAAACCGGGGCGTCGCCCGCGTCGCGCGCGGTGAGGGTGCGGAACTCCCAGCCCATGACGCCGCCGCAGACCGAGATCAGCAGCGCGGCAGGCGCCCCGCCCCAGGCCAGCGCGGGAACCGCGACCGCCGCGAGGACCAGCGCCGACACGACGCGCCGCCGCAACTCGGCCCCGCGACCGCCGCCGGGGACCGCGCCCATCGTCTCAGCCGGCGACGGCGCCGAACCGCCGCTCCCGCGCGCCATAGGCGCCAAGCGCGCAGTCGAGCGCGGCGCGGTCGAAGTCGGGCCAGAGATCATGCGCAAAGATGAACTCGGCGTAGGCGGATTGCCAGAGCAGAAAATTCGAGATGCGGTGCTCGCCGCTGGTTCGGATCACCAGATCGGGGTCGGGAAAGCCCGCCGTCTCCAGCCGCGCCGCGACCGCCGCTTCGTCCACGTCCTGCGGCGCCAGCGCGCCGCGCGCCACGTCCTCGGCGATGCGCCGCGCCGCCGCCGCGATCTCGGCCCGCCCGCCGTAATTGATCGCCATCACCACGGTCAGCTTGTCGCAGTGCGCCGTCTGGCGCTCCACCCCCGCCATCAGCGCCGCGATGTCCGGCGCGAGCCGCGACCGGTCGCCGATGAAGCGCACCCGGACGCCCTTGCTCGTCAGCTCCGCCGCCTCGCGCCGCAGATAGCGGCGAAACAGCGTCATCAGACCGTGGATCTCTTCGGCGGGGCGGCGCCAGTTCTCGGTGGAGAACGCAAACAGCGTCAGCGTCTCCACGCCCCGGTCGGCGCAGCCCTCGATCACGCCGCGCAGCGCCTCGACCCCCCGCCGATGCCCCTCCAGCCGCGGCAGGCCCCGCCGCGCCGCCCAGCGCCCGTTGCCGTCCATGATGATGGCGACATGGCGCGGCGCGCAGAACGGAGCGGAGGCGGTCCCGTCGGGCATGGCGGCTCTCTGGTTGTCGGACGCGGCGCGCCTCAGACCTGCATGATCTCTTGCTGCTTGGCTTCCAGCGCCTCATCGACCCGGCGGATCGCCGCGTCGGTGAGCGCCTGTATCTCGTCGTTCCACATCTTGCGGTCGTCGTCCGACACGTTGTCGGCGCGCTTGACCGTGTCCATCGCGTCGCGGCGCACGTTGCGCACCGCGATCCGCGCGCTTTCCGCGTATTGACCGGCGACCTTGGCCAATTCGCGGCGGCGCTCCTCGTTCAGCTCCGGGATCGGCATCCGCAGGATCGTGCCATCCACCACCGGATTGATGCCGAGACCGGAGGACCGGATCGCCTTCTCCACCTTGCCCACCATCGTCTTGTCCCAGACGTTGATCGACACCATGCGCGGCTCCGGCACGTTCACGGTGCCGAGCTGATTGATCGGGGTCTGCTGGCCGTAGGCGTCCACCGTGATCGGATCGAGCATCGAGGCCGAGGCGCGGCCGGTGCGCAGGCTGGCGAACTCCTGTCGCAGCGCGGCGAGCGCGCCGTTCATGCGCTTCTCGATTCCGTCGAGATCAAGGTCGAAGTCATCGGACATTCAGATCAGGCCTTCCGGGAGCGGCGCCGTCGCAATACGGCGCGATCATGGGTGGACAATGGTGAATTTTCCTTCACCCTTCAACACGGCGGCGAAAGCCCCCGCCTCCCGCAGCGAGAACACCACGATCGGCAGCTTGTTGTCGCGCGCCATGGCGATGGCGGAGGCGTCCATCACCTTGAGATTGCGCTGCAAGACCATGTCGTAGCTGATGCGGTCATAGCGCACGGCGTCCGGGTTGGTCTTGGGGTCGCAATCGTAGATGCCGTCAACCTGCGTGCCCTTGAAGATCGCGCCGCAGCCCATCTCCATCGCGCGCAGCGTGGCGGCGGTGTCGGTGGTGAAATACGGGTTGCCGGTGCCGGCGGCGAAGATGCAGACCCGGCCCTTTTCGAGGTGGCGGATCGCGCGGCGGCGGATGTAGGGCTCGCAGACCTGATCCATCGGGATCGCCGAGATCACGCGGGTGTAGATGCCGAAGCCCTCGAGCGCGCCCTGCATCCCGAGCGCGTTCATCACCGTGGCCAGCATCCCCATATAGTCGGCGGTGGCGCGCTCCATGCCGTGCGCGGCGCCGCTGAGGCCGCGAAAGATGTTGCCGCCGCCGATCACGAGGCAGATCTCGACGCCGAGATCGTGGACCTTCTTCACCTCGCCCGCGATGCGCTGGACCGTAGGCGGATGCAGCCCGAAGCCCTGATCGCCCATCAGCGCTTCGCCGGAAATCTTTATCAGAACGCGCGGATACAGCGGCCTGGCCGTGGTCTCGTCGTCGGGCATGGGCGCGGCGTCTCCTGAGCGTCAAGTTCTGTCGCGGCGGAAAAGGCGCGCGCCGCGCTGTCGTGCAATGACGACAGCACCTAACCGATCACGCGCCGGGGGCAAAGCGTTTTCGCCCCGGCGCGCGACGCGGACGCACTCAGCCGTTCAGCGTCTTGGCGACCTCGGCGGCGAAGTCCTCGGTCTCGCGGTCGATGCCCTCGCCCACCTCCAGCCGCGCAAAGGCGACCAGCGTGATTTCGCCGCCCGCCGGACCCGCCGCCTCGGCCAGCGCCTTCTCCACGGTCAGATCGGGATTGACGACAAACGCCTGCTCCAGAAGGCAGACCTCCTGAAAATACTTGTGCATCCGCCCGACGATCATCTTCTCGATCACCGCCTCGGGCTTGCCCGATTCGCGCGCCTGCTCGGTCAGCACCTGCTTCTCGCGCTCGACCAGCGCCGGGTCGAGGTCGGCCTGCGACAGCGCCGCCGGGTTGGTGGCGGCGATGTGCATGGCGATCTGGCGGCCGATCTCGGCCACCTTGCCCGCGTCGCCCGACGAATTCAGCGCCACCAGCACCGCGATCTTGCCCATGTTCGGCGCCACCGCGTTGTGCACATAGGTCGCCGCCACGTCGCCCTCGACGCGGGCGAACCGGCGCACGGCCATGTTCTCGCCGATGGTGGCGACGCGGTCGGTCACGATCTCGCCGACGGTCTTGCCGCCCATCGGCGCCGCGCGCAGCGCCTCGACGTCGCCGGTCACGTCCAGCGCGACGCGAGCGATCTCGGCGACCATGCTCTGGAAGTCGGCGTTGCGCGCCACGAAGTCGGTCTCGGAGTTGACCTCGACAGCCACCGCCACGCCGCCCCGCGACGCCGTCGCCGCCAGCCCCTCGGCCGCCGTGCGGCCCGACTTCTTGGCGGCCTTGGCGAGGCCCTTGGCGCGCAGCCAGTCCACCGCCGCCTCCATGTCGCCGCCGGTCTCGGTCAGCGCCTTCTTGGCGTCCATCATGCCCGCGCCGGTCTGGTCGCGCAGCGCCTTCACGTCGGCAGCCGTAATCGCCATCTTGTCTTCTCCTGCGTTCGCGCCCCATGTCGGCGCGCGACCGCATCCGGCCGCGCCGCCCGTGGCGCCTCATCTACAAAGCAAGCGCCGCGGCTTCAATCGCCGCGGCGGTCATCGAAACGTCGCGAAGCCCCCGGATCTCGCAAGACCATCGCCGCGCAAGACCATTCGGGCGCTCAGGCCGACGCGGGCTGTTCCTCAAGCGATTCGGCGGGCGCTTCGGCGGGCGTCTCGTCGAGCGCGACCTCCTCCAGCGGATTCTCCAGCTCGCCGATGTCGATCTGGGTGCCGAGGTTGGCGGCCATGCCGTCCAGCGCCGCGCGCGCGACCAGATCGCAGTAGAGCGCGATGGCGCGGGCGGCGTCGTCGTTGCCGGGGATCGGGTGATCGACGCCGAACGGGTCGGAGTTGCTGTCGAGCACCGCGACCACCGGGATCCCCAGCTTCTTCGCTTCGAGGATCGCCAGATCCTCCTTGTTGGTGTCGATCACGAACAGCATGTCGGGCAGCCCGCCCATCTCGCGGATGCCGCCGAGCGAGGCGTTCAGCTTGGCGCGCTCGCGCTCGAGGTTCAGCCGCTCCTTCTTGGTGAAGCCCGACGCGTCGCCCTCAAGCTGCTCGTCGAGCTTCTTCAGCCGCGAGATCGACCCGGAGATGGTCTTCCAGTTGGTCAGCGTGCCGCCCAGCCAGCGGTGGTTCATGTAATACTGCGCGCACTGCTCCGCCGCGTCGGCCACCGCCTGCGCGGCCTGCCGCTTGGTGCCGACGAACAGGATGCGCCCGCCGCGCGCCACGGTGTCGCGCACCGCGACCAGCGCGGCGTCGAGAAGCGGCACGGTCTGGGTGAGGTCGAGGATGTGGATCCCGTTGCGGTCGCCGTAGATGAACGGCCCCATCTTGGGGTTCCAGCGGTGGGTCTGGTGACCGAAGTGAACGCCAGCTTCCAGAAGCTGACGCATGGAGAATTCGGGCAGCGCCATGCGATATACCTTTCCGGTTTCGCCGCCGCGGGGAGAGGCGACCGGAACAGCCCGACCGCCAACCGGAGGACCGCGCCGGGATTTCTCCCCGGACGGCCCAAACCCCCGCGTGAGGATTTCAGATGCCGCGCGTATAGGCTGAACGGGTTGCGGTTGCAAGAGAGAGGCGCGGGAGGTTCACGCAAGAGACGCCCGACGTGAGGGGGCTCGCCGGGCGTCCGCCTTGCGGCTGTTCCGGCCTGTGGGGCCGGGGAGGGTCTGGCGAGGCCCGAGGGGACGGCACGCCGCCAGACAGTAGTGAAATGGGACCTGTCCGCGCCGGGTCAAGGGCGCCCTCCCGGCTTCAGCGGGCCTGCGTCACGGCGCCAGCCGATACCCGCCGCCCTCGGTCAGCAGCAGCCGCGCCGCCGTCGGGTCCGGCTCGATCTTCTGGCGCAGGCGGTAGATATGGGTCTCCAGCGTGTGCGTGGTCACGCCGGCGTTGTAGCCCCAGACCTCGTGCAGCAGGATCTCGCGCGGGGCGACATGATCCTTAGCGCGATAGAGATACTTGAGGATGTTGGTCTCTTTCTCGGTCAGCCGCACTTTCCTGCCCTGCGGGTCGAGCATCAGCTTCTGCGCGGGGCGGAAACTGTAGGGGCCGATGGTGAAGATCGCGTCCTCGGACTGTTCGTGCTGGCGCAGCTGCGCGCGCACCCGCGCCAGCAGCACCGCGAACTTGAACGGCTTGGTCACATAGTCGTTCGCGCCGCTGTCCAGCCCGAGGATCTGGTCGCTGTCGCTGTCGTGACCGGTCAGCATCAGCACCGGGCAGCGCACGCCGGTCTTGCGCATCAGGCGGCACACTTCGCGCCCGTCCATGTCGGGCAGACCGACGTCGAGGATGACAAGGTCATAGGGCTGCGCCTTGGCCTTCTCGATCCCCGCCGCGCCGGTCTCGGCCTCGAAGACGTCAAACTCCTCGGTCAGCACCAGCTGATCGGCCAGCGCGCCGCGCAGGTCGTCTTCGTCGTCGATCAGCAGAATTTTCCTGAGCGTCGTCATCGCCGTCTCCCCTGCGTCCTCCATTGCTCAGACTATGGCGCCGCCCGCGCGCCCGCGCCGCGATGTTTCAGCGATTTCACGCAAGCGTGGCTCTGGCGGGCGATTTGTTTCAGCGCCGCGCTTGCCGAAGCCGGGCCGAGGTGCGACATCGCCATGTCATGAGCCTTGACCTGTCAACCCCGGAGATCGTCGCGCGCGCCCGCGCGGACCTGCGAATCGGCGCGCCCATCGCCCTCGTCACGCCGGAGGGCGACGCGCTGGCGCTGGCCGCGGAATGCGCCGGGCCGGAGCGCCTTGCGGCGATGGCGGCGCTGGGGCCGCTCGACCTGGCCCTGCCCGCGCGCCGCGCCGCGACGCTGAAGGCGCGCGCCTATGACGGCGATCTGGCGCGCATCGCGCTGGGGCCGGATTTCGACATCGCGCGGCTGCGCGCCGCCGTCGATCCCGCCCGCGCGCTCGACGCGCCGCTGATCGGGCCGTTTCTCACCCGGCGCGAGGGGTCCGCCGCCGCGCACCGCCTTGCGCTGCGGCTGTGCAAGCAGGCGCGCATTCTGCCCGCCGCGCTGGTGGCGCCGGTCGCCGACGCCGCCGCGCTGGCGCGCGCCCATGGCCTGACGCTGCTGCACGCGGGCGATCTGGCCTCCGCCGACGCGGCGTCGGTGCGGCTGGCGGCGGTGTCGTCGGCGCGGGTGCCGCTGGAGGTGAGCGAGAACGCCCGCGTCCACGTCTTTCGCCCCGAGGACGGCGGCGAGGAGCATTACGCCATCGAGATCGGTCAGCCGCCGCGCGGCCTGCCGGTCCTGTCGCGGCTGCACTCGGCCTGTTTCACCGGAGACCTGATCGGCAGCCTGAAATGCGACTGCGGGCCGCAGCTGCGCGCGGCGCTGGCGCAGATCGGCGCCGAAGGGGCGGGCGTGCTGCTGTATCTCAATCAGGAGGGGCGCGGCATCGGCCTGGCCAACAAGATGCGCGCCTATGCGCTGCAGGATCAGGGCTTCGACACCGTCGAGGCGAATCACCGGCTGGGCTTTGAGGACGACGAGCGCGATTTCCGCATCGGCGCCGAGATTCTCAAGCGCATGGGGTTCTGCGCCGTGCGGCTGCTGACCAACAATCCCGCCAAGGTGTCCGCCATGCGCGCCGCAGGCGTCGAGGTGGCTGAGCGCGTGCCGCTGAAGGTGGGAAGCAACCCACACAACCACGCCTATCTGGCGGTGAAGGCGGCGAAGAGCGGCCACCTGCTCTGACGCGCCGCCTCCCGCCGCTGCGGCCCCGGCGGGCCTGAAGGCGCCTCTCCCGCGTCATGCTCCGACGGCGCGCCGTTCAAGGCGCGGCGTCCCTTTTCCTGCGCAAGCGCCATCGACGCGATCGCCGCCCGGCGCGGGATGCGCGGCGGCGCGGATGACGTTGCGTCATCTGACTCGCATAATTGACAGTTGAAGCTGTCAACTTTGTTTGACATACTGACTCCGCGTCAGCGGTTATCCGCCCAGGGACGCGGCGCTGACGTCGTGCCGAGCGCGTTTTTCTCTACACGCGCAAGTCGCGTAATCTATTGGGGAAAAAGGAGGAAAATAACATGGCGGATGATATGGACAAGGTGTGGCCCTCCGGCCTCACCCTGCCGGAAGCCGAGGAGCTCCACAGCTACATCATCGACGGCACGCGCGTTTTCGGGGCGATCGCCCTGTTCGCGCATCTTCTCGCCGCCGCCTCGACGCCCTGGCTCGGCTGAGGAGGGCTGACCAATGAACAACGCGAAAATGTGGCTGGTCGTGAAGCCGTCGGTCGGCGTGCCGCTTCTGCTTGGCGGCGTGGCGCTCGGCTCGTTCCTCGTCCACCTCGCCGTGGTCAGCAACACCAGCTGGTATGGCGATTTCGTCAACGGTCGCCCGCTGGGCGCCGCCACGGCGATGGCCCCGTCGGACCCGAACCCGGCGCTGGCGGCGATGCGACACGGCGTGTCGGTCGCCAGTCTTCAGGCTGCGGCCGAGTAAGGCGCGGGCGTCCGGTCGCGGACGCCCGGTTCGTGAACTGAACCGACGAGGTCCGCGTGGCGCAAGCGGCCGCGGACCTCGCCGACACGCGGGTTCGCGCGCCGATTTCCGGCGCAGGATGAACCCGCGCCGCTTTTCGGCGCAGGCGGCGCCGGGCGCCGCTTGCCGGCGCAGGCAGCGCAGGCGGCGACGGGGTCCGCTTGCCGGCATCGCTCAGGGTCGGCATCGTTCAGGGGGGGATTCATGTCCGGCTACCGTCGCATGATGCTCGGCCAGCTCGCGAAGCTTGGACCGCGCTTCCTGCCGTTCGCCGACGTCGCGAACGAGCGTGTGCCGCTGTCGCGGCTGTTGCGGCTGTCGCTGTTTCAGGTCTCGGTGGGCATGGCGCTGGTGCTGCTGGTCGGCACGCTCAACCGGGTGATGATCGTCGAGCTTGCGGTGCCGGCCTCGATCGTCGGCGTGATGCTGGCGCTGCCGGTGCTGTTCGCGCCGTTCCGCGCGCTGATCGGCTTCAAGTCCGACAACCACCGCTCGGCCTTCGGCTGGCGGCGGGTGCCCTATATCTGGAAAGGCACGCTGCTGCAGTTCGGCGGCTTCGCGGTGATGCCCTTCGCGCTGCTGGTGCTGTCGGGCTTTGGCGAGTCCTACGATCTGCCGCCCTTCATCGGTCAGGCCTCGGCGGGCGTCGCCTTTCTGCTGGTCGGCGCCGGGCTGCACATGGTGCAGACCGTCGGTCTGGCGCTGGCGACCGATCTGGTGGAGGAGGCCGATCAGCCCAGGGTGGTCGGCCTGATGTATGTCATGCTGCTGGTCGGCATGATCGTCAGCGCCTTTCTGTTCGGCCTGCTGCTGGAGCCTTACAACCCCGGAAGGCTGGTGCAGGTGATCCAGGGCGCGGCGGTGATCACCGTCGTGCTGAACGGCGTCGCGCTGTGGAAACAGGAGGCGCGCGACCCGGTGCGCGCCCATGCGATGAAGACCGCCGAAACGCCGCGTTTCGGCGACGCCTGGCGCAGTCTTTCCGCCGTGGCCGGTTTTCGCCGCCTGCTGGTGGCGATCGCGCTCGGCACCGCAGGCTTCGGCATGGCCGACGTGCTGCTGGAGCCGTTCGGCGGGCAGATACTCTCGATGAGCGTCGCCGCCACCACGCGGCTGTCGATGGCGCTGGCGTTCGGCAGCCTGCTGGGCTTCGGCTACGCCTCGCGCACGCTGGGGCGCGGCGCCAATCCGCTCGCGGTGTCGGGCTGGGGCGCGTTGATCGGCGTGGGCGGCTTTGTGCTGGTGATGGGGTCGGCCTCGGCGCTGGCCGCGCCGCTGCTGGCGCTTGCGACCATGGTGGCGGGGTTCGGCGCCGGGCTGTTTTCGCACGGCACGCTGACCGCCAGCATGCGCGCGGCGCCGAAGCACCAGGTCGGTCTTGCGCTCGGCGCCTGGGGCGCGGTGCAGACCACGGCGGCGGGCGTGGCGATCGCCGTCGGCGGGGTGATCCGCGACGGAATCCTGGCGGCGCCGATCAGCGTCGATCCCGCGACGCCCTATCTGGCGGTTTTCGGCGTCGAAATCGCGCTGCTGGCGCTTGCGCTTGCGGCGACATGGCGCATGATGACGCTGGAGGGCGCGGTGGCGCGCAACGAAGGCTGAAGCGGCCCGGCGCCGCAGTCGCCGGGACACGGTAGAATCCGAGGAGAGGAGATGATCCGATGAGCGACATCGACATGCCGAAGAACGCCCCGAAGCCGAAAGCGGCGCGCGCCCAGCCCGCCGCAGCCGCCCCCGCGCCGCAAGCCGCCGCGCCGTCGGCTGGCGTGTGGCCCAGCAACTGCCCGGCCGCCCGGCGCCGGATGCGTTCCGGCACGATCTCCGACCTGTTCGCGATCCGGACGCTGTCGGCGCCGCGACAGCGCAGGTCCGCCGTGGACGAATCGGGCCATTACACCACCTGGTTCATCCCTTTCCCGCTGCTGTCGGCGCCGCGCAAGCGCGACTCGGCGGTGGGCAAGTCGGGGTTCATGTCGCGCAGCTTCTGGCCCTTTCCGCTGCTGTCGCCGCGCCAGCCCAAGTCGCTGGCCGGCAAGTCGGGCACGGTGTTCTCCGACGCGCTCGGCTGGGGCACGCTGTCGCGCCGCAGCTGAGCGGGATCGCGCCGCGCTCAGCCGTTGCGGCGGCCCAGCACCCGGTCGGCGAGCGCGGCCATGTCGTCGATACGCGATCCGAACCGCGCCACGCTGTGCGCGACATAGCCGAGCGCGGCGGCGTTGACCGCAAGGCCCAGCGCCACAGCGCGCCACGGCGAAAGCGCCTCGCCGATCAGCGACGAGACCGGCTCGCTGAGCAGGATCATCGCCTTAAGCGCCAGCGGCGCCTCGGCCCTCACCCCCAGCGCGCCGAGCGCCGCGCCGACGCCCAGATAGCCGCCCGCGACCAGAAGCCCCCTGAAGCGCGGCGCGCCCCGCCGCTTTCCCGCCGTCCGGTTCGACTGGCTCATGGCGCCCTCCCCATCGAAAGAACCGACCCGACCGCCAACGCTCGCGTCGGCGCGCGTCGTGCGCCCGGCGCCCCGGCGGGCGCCTTCCTGACGCGACCGTGGCAGTCTTGCGCCGCCTTTCGCGCCGCGCAATGCGCGCAAACGGCGCAAGGCGCGCGCGATGCTGGCTGAGGCCGCGCCGCGCGCCCCTTGCGCCTTGCGCGTCACGCCGCAGGGCGCAGTCTTTCTGGGGCGGCGTTTTCCCTGCGAGATCGGACGCGGCGGGATCGCGCAGACCAAGCGCGAGGGCGACGGCGCCACCCCCGCCGGGCGCTGGCGGCTGATCGCGCTGTGGTGGCGCGCCGACCGTCTCGGCCCGCCGCCCTGCCGCCTGCCGCGCCGCGCCATCGGCCCGCGTCAGGGCTGGAGCGACGACCCCGCCTGTCCGCGTTACAACCGCGCCGTGCCGCTGCCGTCGCGTTTCTCCGCCGAGCGGATGCGCCGCGCCGATCCGCTTTATGACGTGGTGGCGGTCACCGACCACAACCGGCAGGGCCGCCCGGGCGCCGGTTCGGCGATCTTTCTCCACGTCCGGCGCGGCCCCGGCAGGCCAACCGCCGGCTGCGTCGCCTTCCGCCGCGCCGATCTGTTGTGGATTCTCGCCCGCTGGCGGCGCGGCGACGCGGTCGTGATCCGCGCAACGCCGACGCGGTCATGATCCGCGCAACGCCATGGCGCCGCGCGCCCTGATCGCTACATTAGCGTCATGCGCACAGGTTCAGGCGCCCGGGCATGACCGGGCTCGTCATCCTTATCGTCGTCACCATCGCCCTGGCGGTCGCGCAATGGCGCTTCAGCCTTTGGCAGATGCGCAAGATGCTCGACGCCAAGGCCCTGCCGCTGGAAGACCCGGCGTTGCAGGCGATGGTGGCGCGGCTGGGCGCGGCGGTCGGCCAGCCGGGGCTGCGGCTGCAATTGTTCGACATGCCGGTGGTGAACGGGCTGGCGACGCCGGACGGGCGCATCCTGCTGACCACGGCGCTCTACGACAAATACCGCTTCGGCATCATCCGCGCCGAGGAGATCGCCAGCGTGGTCGCGCATGAGCTGGGCCATGTCGCGCTCGGCCACCACACCCGCCGCATGATCGACTGGACCGGTCAGAGCGCGGCGCGCGTGGCGCTGGCGCTGCTGTTCGCGCGGTTTCTGGGGATACTTGGCGTGTTCCTCGCCAATTTCCTCGCCGCGCTGGTGATGTCGCGCCTAAGCCGCCGCGACGAGTTCGAGGCCGACCGCTACGCCACCGCGCTGATGCTGAAAACCGGCCTCGGCCATCGGCCGCAGATCGCCATGTTCCGCAAGCTCGAAACCATGGTTCCCGGCCCGAAGGGCGCCGCCTGGCTGGCCAGCCACCCCCCGGTCGATGAGCGGGTGGCGGCCATCGAGGCCAATGTCGCGGCCTGGCGCGAAGGCGCCTCCGCCGCCTGAGCGGCGTCAGCCGCGCGCCGCCGCCCGCGCCTTGGCCAGCCTCGGCAGGCCGGAATGCTTCAGCCAGCGGCGCAGGTCGGGCGTCGCCAGCCGGTCGAGCGCGGCGTCGATCGGCCCGCCGGGCGCATACTCCAGCCGCAGAAATTCGTCCGGGTGCAGCCGCGCCAGCCCGTGCGCCGCCAGCACCCGCAGCGGAAAATCGCGGGTGTTGAAGGTCACGATCCCGTCGGCGCGCCCCGCGACCGCCGCCGCGATCACATGCGCGTCGGCCTTGTCGGGCAGCCCGGCGATGTCGGCGTGCGCCTCCCACCCCGTGACCCGCGCGCCGGGAAACCGCGCCGCCATCAGCGCCGCCTGCGCCCGCGCCGCCGCCCCCACGCTCATCCGCCGCTCCGCCGCGCGCGCCCACTCCTCGGTGATCCGCTCTGACCAGAGCGGCGTGAAACCGCCCGCCGCCGCATAGTCCAGCAGCACCGCGCGCACGGTGTCGGGAAACAGCACGCAGGCGTCGAGCACGAGGCGCATCTCAGCTCAGCCGGAAGAACAGCGCCTTGAGGTATCCCGTCTCGGGCAGGCCGATGTGGACCGGGTGATCCGGCCCCGCCGCCCCGGCGCGGATCAGCGCGCCCGCCCGCCCGGCGGCCAGCACCCCCCGCGCGCAGGCGGCGCGGAACGCCTCGGCGTCCGCCGCGTGCGAGCACGAGCACAAGGCGAGGAACCCGCCCGGCTCCACCAGCTTCGCCGCCAGCCGCGCGGTGCGCTCATAGGCGCGCAACCCCGCCTCCAGCGCCGCCTTGTTCGGCGCGAAGGCGGGCGGGTCGCAGACCACCAGGCCAAAGCGGCGCCCCTCCGCCGCCAGCGCGCGCAAGGCGTCGAAGGCGTCGGCGCGGCGGGTCTCGAAACGGTCGGCCACGCCGCCGCGCCGCGCGCCTTCCTCAGCCAGCGCCAGCGCCGGGGCGGCGCTGTCCACCGCCAGAACCCGCGCCGCCCCCGCCGCCAGCGCCGCAAGGCCGAAGCCGCCGACATGGGTGAACACGTCGAGCACCTCGGCGCCGCGCGCCAGCCGCGCCGCAAAAGCGTGATTTGGGCGCTGGTCATAGAACAGCCCGGTCTTCTGACCGCCGACCAGGTCGGCCATATAGGTCGCGCCGTTCATCGCCACCGCCACGGGGCCGTCGAGCGCGCCGCGCGCCAGATGGCTCTCGCCGTCCAGCCCCTCCAGCGCGCGGGCGCGCGATGCGGCGTTGATCACGATCACCTGCGGCGCGATCACCGCGTCCAGCGCCGCGATCAGATCGGGCAGCCGCGCGGCGGCCCAGGCGGCGTTGGGCTGGATCACGACCGCGTCGCCGAAGCGGTCGATCACCACACCGGGCAACCCGTCGCCCTCGGCGTGCGCCAGCCGGTAGAACGGCGCGTCGAACAGCCGCTCGCGCAGCGCCAGCGCGGCGCGCAGCTTGCGGGCGAACCAGTCCGCGCCGATCACGGCGGCGGGATCGGGGTCGAGCAGCCGCGCCGCGATGGTGGAGGCGGGGTTGAACGCCACCGCGCCCAACGCCTTGCGCTCGGGCCCCTCCAGCACGGCCACGACGCCCGGCGCCAGCGCCCGGGTGCGCCGGTCCATCGCGATCTCGTCGGCGTAAACCCAGGGCGCGCCCGCCGCCAGCCTGCGCCCGGCCCTTGGGCGCAGGCGGATCACCGGGCGGTCGTCCGGGCGGTCGTCCGGGCGGTCATCCGGGCGATCATCCGGGCGCGCGTCGGCGGCGGGGTCGGTCATGGCGGGCGGCTCCGGCTTGAGGCGCTCCCGTCATAGGGCGCGGCGCGGACGGGCGAAAGCCCCGCGCCGCGCACAACGAAAGGCCCGCCATGCGGCGCACGGCGGGCCTTGAAAAACGGCGGCCTTGAAGGAACAGGGGGAGAAAAGGCGACCGGCGGCCCCGGCCGCGCGGCGTCAGTGCGCCGTTTTGGCGTGATGCGCGCCGTGGAACAGCCCGCGCAGGGCGGCCCAGGCGCGGGCGAGCATCCCGGCCACGGCTTCGGCGCGCAGGCGGCGCGCCTCGGCCATCACACGGGCGGTCTCGGCGGGGGTCGGGGTCTGGAACGCAACGCTCTCGATACGGGTACGCGCAGTCATGATCGGTTTTCCTTTCGGGTGGCGGGGCGAAGGGCGCCCTTCCGTCGTGCACAAAAGATAGTCATGTTGCGGTGCGGCAGAAGCGCCCAGATCGCAGCCCCGCAATGCGCCGGACGCATGGACCGGAGGAACGGGCCAGACGCGCGGCCGGGGCGCGCGGCCGGGGCGTTCAGAGCACGCCGGGCAACGTGCCTTCGCGCGCCGACGTCGCCAGCCAGTCGAACACATGGCCCGCGACCGAGCGGGCGCACACCAACTCCAGCGTCTCCGGCGCTTCGGCGACCACCCACACCGCCGCCGCCACCGGCCCCAGGTGCGAGCGCCGCGCCGCCCCGGCCCCGAAGGCGCGGCGCGACAGGTCGGCGGGCATCCCCTTGGCCACCACCTCGCGCGCGCCCGCGCCGGTCAGGCGGAAGGTCGCGCGGGCGTCCGACACGTCCAGCGCCAGATGATGCAGCCCCGCCAGCGCGGCGCCAAGCTGCGCCAGCGTCGCCGCCACGTCGCCGCGCGGCAGGGTCAGCAGATATTCGTCGGGCGCCATCCACACCAGCGCGCGCGCCCCCGCGACGGCGCGCGCCAGCGGCCCCGGCGCCGCCGCGCCCAGCGCCTCCTCCAGCGCCGCACGCGCCTGTGGCTGGCCGAAATCTGCGCGCAGCACGATCATGCCGAGGTCTGCGACCTCCTCGATCCGCACCGCGAGGCCCTGCGCCCGCGCGACGCCGCCCAAGGGTTGCACCGGGGTCATCTCAGACATTCTGCCGCTCGCCTTCCTTGTCGTAGAACACCGGATCGACCAGCCGCGCCGGAACCACCGTCGCGCCGCCGGTTGAGAAGCCCACCGTCTCGCCGATCCGCGCCCTCCCGCCCGCGATCAGCGCCAGCGCGATCGAGCGGCCCAGCGTCGGCGAAAAGTAGGTCGAGGTGACGCGCCCGATCGGCGCGAAGGGCTGCGCCGCGCCGATCTCCACCGCAGGCGCGCCGTCGGGCGGCACGATCGAGGGATCGCGCGTCAGCACGCCGACCAGTTGCAGCCGACCGGGCGCGCAAAGATGGCTGCGCTCAAGCCCGCGCTTGCCGATGAAGTCGGCCTTCTTCTTCGACACCGCCCAGCCCAGCCCGAGGTCGAGCGGCGTCACCGTGCCGTCGGTCTCGTCGCCGATGGCGATGAAGCCCTTTTCGGCGCGCATCACATGCAGCGATTCGGCGCCATAGGGCGCGGCGCCCGCCGCGATCAGCGCCTCCCACACCGCCAGCCCATAGCCTGCGGGCGTCGCGATCTCGTAGGTCAACTCGCCGGTGAACGACACGCGATAGACGCGCGCGGGCGCCCCCGCCACTTGGCATTCACGCCAGTCGAAGAAGCGGAACGCCGCGCCCGAGAGGTCGATGTCGCACCCTGCGCGCTCCAGCACGGCCCGCGCATCAGGCCCCGCCAGCGCGATCTGCGCCCAGTGCTCGGTGACGTTGGCGACATAGACGCGCAGATCGGTCCACTCGGTCTGCAGCCATTCCTCCAGCCAGCCGTGCACCCGCTCCGCCCCGCCGGTGGTGGTGTGCAGCAGAAAGCTGTCCTCGCCCAGCCGCGCGACCACGCCATCGTCGAACAGAAAGCCCTGTTCGTCGCACATCAGCCCATAGCGACAGCGGCCCGGCGCCAGCGAGGACATCACGTTGGTGTAGATCAGGTCGAGAAAGCGGCCCGCGTCCGGCCCCTTGACGACGATCTTGCCCAGCGTCGAAGCGTCGAGCACGCCCGCCGCGCCGCGCACCACCCCCACCTCGCGCGCCACAGCCGCCGCGCGCGGCTCACCCTTCGCGGGATAGGCGTAGGGGCGCAGCCAGTCGCCCACCGGCTCGAACGCCGCGCCCCGCGTCGCGTGCCACAGGTGCATCGCCGTCTTGCGCGTCGGCTTGAACAGCGGCCCCGCCGCCGCGCCCGTGATCGCGCCCAGCGCGATCGGCTGATAGGGCGGGCGGAAGGTAGTGGTTCCCACCTGCGGAATGGGGCTGTTCAGCGCCTCGGCCAGCAGCGCCAGACCGTTGATGTTGCTGAGCTTGCCCTGATCGGTCGCCATGCCCAGCGTGGTGTAGCGCTTGGCGTGCTCGACGCTTTCATAGCCCTCGCGCGCCG
>Ga0210024_1000954_pt1 | contig 26448 bp, 22 predicted proteins | sample CryGeymeta201525_FD_183988 | JGI IMG/M metagenome (GOLD analysis project Ga0210024, IMG submission 183988) | Groundwater microbial communities from Crystal Geyser aquifers in Utah, USA - Crystal Geyser metaG 2015-25 (SPAdes) (version 2) | ecosystem: Environmental > Aquatic > Deep subsurface >...
CGAAGCTCCGTCTCCGCCCGCTTCTGCCCGGTGATGTCTTGGTTGACGCCAAAGGTTCTGACCGTGCGGCCCTCACTGTCTTTTTCGATGAAGAAGCGCACGGCAATATGCCCGCTCTCCCCGTCGGCGTAGATCATCCGGTGTTCGAGTTGCCGGCTGAAGTTGGGATCGGTGGTCTCGATGGCTTTCTGAGTCTCGGTAGCGACCACGGACACGTCGTCAGGATGCACGAAGAGCTCGGCGTAGCGAGCAGACGGCATGGTATAGCCGCCCATTTGCTCAGCCGACGTGCGGAAGAGGGCGTAGCATTCGTCACTGAACGTGAACAGGTCGCCGGCTACGTCATATTCCCAATGTCCCAGCTTAGCGATCCGCAGCGCGTTCGACAGATACGCCTGGCTGGTGCGCAGCTCCTCGGTCCGCTCCGCCACCAACTGCTCCAGCTCTTCCTGATACCTACGGTTCTCTGCCTCCAGCCGCCGCTTCTCGTCCTCCACCACTTTGAGTTGCGCCGCGCCGTTCACAGCCCGGACAACCGCGTTCCCGGCGACAGGCTTGAACAGGTAGTCAAAGGCCCCGGCGCGCACCGCTTCCGCCCCGGTGTCAACGGTCGGCTCCCCGGTCATGAGAATCACTTGCACCCGGGGCGCGGTCGCGCGGACTCTCTTAAGCAACTCCACCCCGGTGCCCCGCGGGAGGATGATGTCGCTCAACACGACATCGAAGTCCTGCTTCTGCAGGAGCGCCAGGGCGCTGGCGGCATCCTCAGCGGCTTCGACCTCGTGTCCTGCGTCCTTCAGAAACTCGCTCAGGGTCAGCCGCAGGTTCTGCTCATCATCGACTACCAGGGCTCGTGCCATCCGCGATCACCCCTTTCAGAGAGCGCGAGAAAAGGGGAGGTGGGGATGAGGAGGATGAGGGGAGGCCCTTCCGTGATCAAGTCAGTCTGAAGTGCCATCTGGGATGCGGACCGTCGGCCTCGACAAGCGAGAACCGCCAACAAACCGTTACGTGGTATGCACTCTACGCCATGCCGGCTTCGGGTGCAATGCAGGGCAATCGCACGAAACCGCGCTGGTCAGATGCGGGTCCTGAAAGGACCTCCTGCTCGACGCAGGTCTCCTGACCGCGCCGCCCGCCGGGCCGTCTGGTCTCCTTGCCCTGCCGGAGACCTCCGGTCGAAGGGGTGTCGCGGTCGGAGACCGCGACACAGCGAGGACCTCCTGCTCGACGCAGGTCTCCTGACCGCGCCGCCCGCCGGGCCGTCTGGTCTCCTTGCCCTGCCGGAGACCTCCGGTCGAAGGGGTGTCGCGGTCGGAGACCGCGACACAGCGAGCGAGCGCAATGCCGGTCGATCCGGTTGCTCTCCGGATCGGCATGGACTACACTCTGCACTGACGAGGTGAAACGGATGCCAACGAAACGCTCTGCCCAGAGGAGCGACGCCGGATTTCCCGTGGCGGTAGTGATAGAGCACGACCCTGACGATTCGTCTGAATACAGGTGGTCCGCGTACTGCCCCGCGCTTCCCACCTGCTTCTCAGAGGGTCGCACGCGGGAAGAAGCCCTCACCAACGTTCGCGAGGTCCTCGCGACCTATCACGACTTGCTATCCGAGCAGTTGGCCGAGAAGGACGTCGTGCTGGTCGGGGCGCTAGCATGACCGACACGCCCCGGAACGTGGTCCGGGCACTTCGGAAGATCGGGTTCATCCAGGTGCGCGCCAGAGGGTCCCACCGCTACTTCAAGCGGGGCACGGTCGTCATACCGGTTCCGGACCATCCGGGGGACATGAACCAGAAGACGTTCCACCGTATCCTCCGACTGGCAGGCTTGACGGTCGAGGACTACCGCGACCTCCGCTGAAGTCGCCTCCTATCCGCCGCCCGCCGGGGCGGCGAAGCGGCAGCCCGTTACCAGGGCTGCCCAGCGCAATACCGGGCTGCCCCTGTCGTCCACGAGCCTGCCCACCCCGTTGCCAGGGCTGCCCAGCTCGATACCGAAGCCGCCCACCCCGATACCGGACTTCCCTCGCCGTCCATGGGGCTGCCCAGCTCGATACCGGGGCTGCCCAGCCCGATACCGAGTTTCCCTCGTCGTCCTTGAGCTTGCCCAGGCGGTTGCCGGGGTTCCGCGGCCCGTTGGTGGGATCCCCTCCGGCGCGTCCAGGACTTGCACTCCTGGACGCGCTGTCGTCACGCAGCCGTCCCCGGGCGGAACAGCCTCCGCAGGAACCGCGTGAGATCGTCGAAGAGCGTGTACGTGACGGGGATGAGCACCAGCGTGAGTAGCGTGGAGACGATCATTCCGCCAATCACGCAGATGGCCATCGGTGCTCGGGTCTCCGAGGCTTCTCCCAAGCCGATGGCGATGGGCAGCATGCCCAAGATCATGGCTGTGGTGGTCATCAGGACGGGGCGGAGGCGGACGGGGCCGGCTTCCAGGATGGCGTCATTGCGCGGGACGCCGCGCGCCCGCAGGGTGTTGGTGTAGTCGAGCAGCAGAATGGCGTTCTTCGTCACAAGCCCCATGAGCATGATGATGCCGATCATGGCGATGATGCTCAGGGTCTTCCCGGTGATGGCCAGCGCAGCAATGGCGCCGACCAGTGCCATGGGCAGGCTGAACATGATGATGAACGGGTTGAGGAATGACTCGAACAACGCCGCCATCAGCATGTAGACCAGGAGCACGGACAGCAGCAGCGCGGCCAGGAGGTACCTGTTGCTCTCGGCCGACACCTCGGCGCGCCCACCCCAGTGGAGCAGGATGCCGGGCATGGGGGTTTTGTCCAGCTCGGGCTGGATCTGCTGCTGCATGTTGCCCAGCGGATAGCCTTCCTCCAGGTTGGCCAACACGGTGACCTGCCGCTGGCGGTTCTTCCGGTCAATCTTGTTCGGCCCGCGGGAGAGCGACACTTGCGCCAACTCGCGGAGGCGCACCGGTTGGTGGTTCCGCATCCCGATGACCAGGTTCTCGACCTCGCGCACGTCGTTGCGGTCGGCCTCTTCGAGCTGGACCCGGATGTCGTACTCCTCGCCGGCTTCGCGGAACTTGGTGTCGGTGTTCCCTTCGAAGGAGTCGCGGAGCACCATGGCGATCTTCGCGACGGAGAAGTCGAACGCAGCGGCCTTCTCTCGGTCGACGCGGACTTGGACTTCCGGCTTCCCGGTCCGCCACGAGATGTCGGGGTCGCGGATGCCTTCGGTCTTTGCCAGCAGCCCCTTGATGGCGTTGGCTGTGCGGAGCATCTGGGCCATGTCATTTGACCGCAGCTCGATCTGGACGGGCGCCTCGGTGCCACCAAACCCGGAGGAGATGGACACCTTGAGGTCGGCGCCGGGAATGGCGGCGACCTTTTGGCGGAGTTCGCGCGCCACCTCTTGGTCGGAGCGGTGTCGGCGCCCTTCCCACTTATCGAGCGGATGCCGCACGCGCTCCTTCAACTGGACCTTGTCCACCAGCTTGAGACTGACCTGACCGTAGCCGGGTCCCTGCTCGCCGACGCCGCGGAAGCCGCCGGTGATCCGGCCGACGTTGGTAAAGACGTTCTCCACCTCGGGAACCGCGAAGACGATCTCCTCTACCTGGCCGAGCAGTTTGTTGGTCTCTCGGAGGGTAGTCCCCTGGGGCATCTCCACCGTCACCCCGAGCTTACCTTCGTCCGACGAGGGGAAGAACTCGAACCCGAGCCGAGGGCCGAAGACCATCAGCGTGCCCACCAGGGCGCCGAGTCCGAGCAGCAAGGTGAAGAAGCGTCTGCGCAACGCCAGCCGGAGCACGCCGCGGTAGCGGTCATCCAGCCAGCGGTAGAAGCGATCGAAGGCGCGGCCGAACCCGCCCGTCGGCTCTGTCTGCTCCCCCCGGCGGAACCAGCGGGAGGCGAGCATCGGGGTCAGCGTGAAGGCGCACAGCAGCGAAAACAACGTGGCGACTGCGACAGTGATGCCGAACTGGCGGAAGAACTGCCCCACGATGCCGCCCATGAAGGCGATGGGGACGAACACAACCACATCGGTCATGGTGATCGCCAAAGCAGCCAACCCGATCTCCGTTCGACCGTTCAAGGCAGCGTCGCGAGGGCCCTCCCCCAGGTGGAGATGGCGGAAGATGTTCTCGATGACGACGATGCTGTCGTCCACCAAGATGCCCACCACCAGCGACAGCGCCAGCATGGTCATCTGGTTCATGGTGAACCCGAGGGCCTTCATCGGCAGGAACGTGGCCACGAGGCAGGCCGGGATGGCGATGCCCACGATGAAGGTGCCGCGGATGTTGTGCAGGAAGAGGTAGATCGTGAGCACGACCAAGATCACGCCCAGGATCAGGCTCATGTTCACGTCTTCCAGGGCCGCCTTGACCTGCTTGGAGTCGTCCTGAGAGGTCACGAACTCCAGTTCGTCGCCGTACTCCTGCTTGAGGCCGCTGAGCTCTCGCTTGACGCTGTTGCAGACGTCGACGGTGTTGGCGTCGGCGGACTTCTGGACCAGCACGCCGATGCTGGGCTTGCGCTGCACCCGGGTGATCTCCGCCGGCTTGGCCACGGTATCCAGCACGCGCCCCAGCTCACTCAGCTTCACCACGACCCCCTCGCCGGGAGGCCCTTGGCCGTCGGAGAACTGCAGCCTCAGGTCGCGGACCTCGTCCACGGTCTGGAACTCGCCGAGGGTGCGCACGGAGAACTGCTGTTTGCCTTCGTCGATATCGCCGCTGGGGAGGTTCAGGTTCTGCGCGGAGACAGCGCGGGCCACGTCGCTGACCGTCAGCCCCAGCGACTCCAGCCGGCCGCGGTCCAGCGCGACGCGGATCTCGCGGGTCTCGCCACCGGTGAGGGTGATGGCGGCGACGCCGGGCACTTTGCCGAGCCGGTCTTTGACTACATCGTCAGCGATCCGCTTGAGCTGGGCCAACGGCAGGTGGCTGGAGAGACCGATCATCATGACCGGCATGGAGCCGATGTCCAGCTTGCTGATGGTGGGGCGGTCGGCGTCCTGGGGAAGCTGGCGAAGAGTGGAGTCGACCTTCTCGCGAATGTCAGACGTGGCCGAATCGAGGTCGATCCCCACGTAGAATTCGGCGGTAACGATGGACAAGCTGTCCTGCGAGACGGAGGTCACGTTCTTGATGTTGTTGACTGCCCCGATCGCTTCCTCGAGCGGCTTCGTGACGAGGGTCTCGATCTCCTCAGGCCCCGCGCCCGGGTAGGTGGTCATGATCGTGACGTAGGGCAGGTCGATCTTGGGATTCAGCTCCACCTTCATGTCCATGCGGGAGCGCAGACCCATGACGATCAGCGCCAGCCAGAACATCACGATGAAGACTGGACGGCGAATCGACGAACTCGTTAGCCACACAGTGGGATGCCTTTCACAGCGCCGCAAGCCCCCTAGGACGCATACGACTTATGGGACCTATCCGAGCGCAGATGCTCTCAATTCGCCCTCTTCACTCGGACCGATTGCCCGTCTCGCAGCGTGTCCGCGCCGATCACGACGACGTACTCGCTGCCGTCGAGGCCGTTCAGGATCTCGGCGCGCTCCGGATTGCTCAGCCCGATCTCCACCGGCTGTTCTCGGACCGTTCCGTCGGTGACGACGTAGACGACGTCCTGCGAGTCGCGGCGGACCAAGGCGGTGCGGGGCACCACCAGGGCGCCCTCGTGTCGGTCGAGTTGGATCTCGCCGCGGGCGAACGAACCGGGCTTGAGCGACTTGTCGGCATTGGGGACGGAAACCTTCACGCGAAACGTGCGGCTGGCGGCGTCCGCCACGGGAATGACCTCGCTGACGAGGCCCTTGTAGGCGCGGTCGGGAGCGGAGTCGACGGTCACGTCCACAGGCTGCCCAACGTGCACCTCGCCGACGCTGACCTCTGCAATGGCTGCCTCGAAGTAGACGGTGTTGAGGGACACGAGGTGCAGTAGCGCCATGCCGGGAGAGACCATCTCGCCGCCGTCCACGTCTTTCGTGGAGACGATCCCGGCGAGGGGGCTGTGGATCCGCGTGTTTGCCAACTGCTCTTTCGCATAGGCGACACCGGCCTTCGCCTGCACGACGCCCGCCTGGGCGGCCTTCACGTCTTCGTCGCTGATGCTGTCGCGGACCTGGGAAGCCTTGGCCAGCTCAAGCGCGGCCTCTGCTTGACGCACCTGCTGCACGGCTCCCTCGATCTGGTCTTTGCTGACCTTGGTCTGTGCGCGGTTCTCTTTGGTCTGGGCCAGAGAGTTTTCGGCTTGACGGACCTGCTCCTCGGCGACGCGGATCTCTTCGGTGCGGGGCCCTTCGCCGACCAGTGACTCCTGCTGCCGCGCGCTCTCGTGCTGTGCCTTTGCCAGGTCGTACTGGCGCTGGGCTTCGTCGACGGACGCCTGCGGTGCAGCGCCGCCGGCCTGCAGTTGCTTCATCCGCTTGAGGCTCGTGTCCGCCAAGTCCAGGTTGGCTTTCGCTTGGGCGACCGCTTGCTTGGCCTGCGCCTTCTGCTGGTCGCGGGAGCCCTTCTTCAGCGCTTCGAGGTGCTGCTTTGCCGCCGCCACCTGTGATTCCGCCTGCTTGACGGCGGTCTCGATTTGCGTGTCCGTCAGGGCCGAGCCAGTCTCCATCTGCCGGAGCTGCGCCCGGGCGCCGTCCAACGCGGCTTGTGCGCGCTTGATGCCGCTGTCGATCTCGGACGACGTGAGTGGCTTGCCGACCTTCGCCTGCGCCACCCGCGCTTCAGCAACGGCGACGCCCGCCTCGGCTTGCCGCAACTGGGCGCGGATCTCCGCCTCGTCGAGTTGGATGAGCAGGTGCCCGGCCGCGACTCGGTCGCCTTCGTCAACGGTCACGCGGACGACGCGGCCGGGGATCTCGCTGCCGATCCGCACCTCGTCCTTCGCCTTGAGCGAGCCGGACACGGCCAGCGTCTTGATCATCGTGTCCCGGCTCACGAGGTTGGCCTCCACTGCCCGGGCTTCGGCCTGCGGGGCCTTGCCGCCCTTCCCGCCCTTGCCACCGCCCGGCGCGCCCGGGCGCCGCCCGCAGCCGGAGGTCAGTACGGCCACGGCGAGCAAGAACGCGACCGACACTCGGATTGCCTCCGCGTTCCCAGACTTTCCCGACCGGCGAGGTGGGGACCAAATCTGCAATCTGCAATCTGCAATCTGCAATCTCATCCCGCCTTCTCCCCTTGTGCTTGGAGCAGCGCCGCTTGGTCCTGCCCCACGGCGTGCTCCAGGTCTGCCAGTGCTGCGTAGTAGTCGTACAGCGCCCGCGCTTCGTTGGTCTTCGCTTGGGTCAGTGCGAGTTCGGCGTCGCTGACCTCGATGTTGGTGCCCATGCCGTTCTCATACCGAACGCGGGCGATGCGGAGCGCTTCCTGGGCCTGCTCAATCGTCTTCGTTGCGGTGGCGATGCGGCGGAAGGACTGGTCAGCGGAAAGGTAGGCGCTCTTGACCTGCAGCGCGATCCCCTGAAGGAGCTGCTCCCGCGATCCCGCCAACTGCGCCACCGTCGCGCTGGCTTCTTCGGTCCGCGCCCGGGTGAGCTTGCCGTCCAGAATGGGAAGCTGCACGGATAGGGTTGTGTTCCAGTCGTAGTCGCTGCCGAACGCCGTGGCGACCTTCCGGTTGTAGTCGGCGGTTACCGCCACTGTGGGCTTCTTCCCCGCCTGCGCGATCTCGAGTTGGGTTTCGGCGGCCTGGGTGGTGGCTGCCAGGGATTGCAGTTCCGGCCGACTCGCTGCGGCGGCCGAGAGGCAGGTGTCGAGCTTCAACGTGAACTCGGGTGCTGGCGCCGCTGCCGCCAGCACCACCGGCGTCTCCAGCGGCCGGCCAAGCGCGCTGTTGAAGGCCGCTTCTGCGACACCCACAGCGCTGTCGGCCTCGACCAGTTGCTGTTGCGCGTTGGCGACCTCGACCTCGGACCGGATCACGTCGAACTTCGCCACGGCGCCCGCCTCGAAACGAACGCCGGCAAGCCGCCGGTGCTCCGCAGCCTGCGTCACCGCCTCCTCGGCCACCTCGCGGAACCGGCGGGCCTTGAGGACCCCGAAGTAGGCCTGTTTCACGTTCAGCGCTACTGCTTCGCGGGCGGTTTCGTAGTCGTGCTCCGCTGCGCTGGCGGCATGTTCGGCTGCCACCGGCGCCCGCTGCAGGCGCCCTCCCGAGTAGATCACCTTCTGGGCGTGGACGTTGACATTGTGGCTGTCCGGCGGCACGATCTGCGAGGACCCGCCACCGGGGATGTTGAACGAGACTGTGGGCCCTTGCCGGGTGTAGCGGCCACTGAGGTCGACCGTGGCCTTGGACTGCGCTGCTGCCTGGCCGATCCGTGCCTTGGCCGCTTCAATCTTCCGCGCCGCGACGGGGAGGCTGGGGTTGTTCGCCAACGCCTGCCCAACGGCCTGCTCGAGCGTAAGCGGCTCCTCCGGCTTGGCTGGTTCGCCGAGACATGGCAAGGCCAACCACAGGGCGAGCCCCGTGACGGACATACTTCGCAACCGACTGCTCATGGCACCTATGCCCTCCATTCCGCTTGGTCTCGGAGCGCCTGGGGCTACTCCGGGATCTCGTCTTTGAGGCGGGTCAGCCCCGCCAGCGTCCGCTGGAGGATGCTCTCCACCTTCTCTGCCTTGAACAGGACGAGACCATCTTCAAAGGGATGGGCCAGCACGACGAGTTTGTCGCCTGAACTCAACCCGAGGTCCTTCCGGGCTTCTGCCGGGATGACGATCTGCCCCCGTTCGCCGACGGTCACGACTCCGTACAAGGGAGGAGACTCGTCGCCGCTCCTGGTGGCCGGGTTCGGCTCTGACATGGCGTTGCTCTCCCGCTCCTCGATTCCTCTGAAATGTATGATAAGTATGACGAAGTCTACCAGTTGCGGAAGACTCCAACAAGTGCCCGGATGTAAGTCTTCCTCCAATCGTGAGCGATGGCGGCGCGTGCTCACGACCATGGCGAACGGTCCAGACCCAAAAGAAAAGCAGCGCCCCCCCCCCGGGGGCGCTGCTTCGCAATGCATATTCAACCGAAGGGCGGCAGGATCAGACCATGTCTTTGACGGCCTTGAGGACGTTCGCCTTGACGACTTTGCTGGCCGGCTTGGCCTGGAACATCTGCTCTTCGCCGGTGAACGGGTTGATGCCCTTGCGCGCTTTGACGGCGGGCTTCTTGCGGACGGTGAGCTTGACCAAACCGGGGACAGTGAAGACGCCGGGCCCGCGGCTGGCGAGCTCTTTCTTCATGATGCCCGCCACCGACTCGAACACGCTGGCCACCTGCTTCTTGGTGAGACCGGTTTCCTCTACGAGCAGTGCCATGATCTCGGACTTCGTCTTTGGTTTCTTCGGGGCTGCTGCCATGGTGCGGTGATCCCTCCTGAGGAGCCGCCATTCTGTTCAAGAATGGCTTTGGAAAGTTATGCTTTCGGAGCGCATGATATCCCTTCCGTGCACCAGAGTCAAGCGAAAACCCGAGAAAACAGGGGTGAAATGGGGTCGGAAGCTCGCAGACCCCACTATTTTCGGTGTTTTTGGGGTGTCTGACCGTTCCCGCAGTGGTTTCGCGGGCATGTCCGTGGCATGTGCGGAACCGCGGTCGCCGGCAGGAACTGCACCCGTGCTGGCCAACATGAGACGGATCCGCAGCGCTGTGCGCATGTTGATCTCAGCCTTGAGTCCCCGAACCAGTTGCGAAATGCCGATGACCTATTGGCGCCGCACGCTTGCCGTCAGGGCCTCATTCGCCGTGCTGGCCGCTCTGGCCGTTGTCGCGGCGCCGTGCCTTGCCGACTCGTGGGGCACAGCCGTCCATCGCGGCGCCAATGTCGGGCTCTGGCTTGCGGCTGCCGACCTGAAGGTGCTTCGCGCGTGGGGCGCCGACCATGTGCGCGCGCAACTGCTGGCCAAGAACATGCCGGTCGAAGACAGAGACGGTCGGTGCACATTCACGGACGAGGCGTGGAAGCGTCTGGAGGCGTTTCTGGCGGGCGCGCGGGAAGCCGGCCTCAAGGTGGTTCTCGACCTGCATCAACAGGGCGCCTTCTTCCCCGCCGAGAACTGGAAGGCCGAGGCGCAAGGCGCTTGGGACGATCCGGCGTCACGCGCCCGGCTCGCCTCGTTGTGGCGCAGTCTCGCAGAGCGGTTTGCCGCCGACCGCGACCTCGTCTTGGGCTACGACCTCTTGAACGAGCCAGTACCGCCGTACACCGAGGCCGGCTCTCAGTCGTGGAACGAGGTGGCGGCGGCGGCGGTGAAAGCGATCCGTGAGGTGGACGCCTTCCACACGGTCATCGTCGAGTGCGCCTCTTACGCCAACCCCGCGGGCATGGCGAAGCTCAATCCAGTGGCCGACGCCAACGTCGTCTACAGCTTCCACATGTACCAACCTCACGAGTTCACCGAACAGGGCACGCGCCCGCAGTGGCCCTTCGGGCAGCAGTACCCGGGCGAGGTTGCTCTTGGCTGGGACGCCAAGACGCCGACGCTGGTAGACCGGCAATGGCTGGAGGCGTCACTCAAGCCCGTCGCGGAGTTCCAGCAGCGGACCAGGGCTCGCGTGTGGGTCGGCGAGTTCAGCGCCCGCCGGGACGCGCCGGATGGCAGTGCCTGCCGGTACCTCCGCGACGTGCTGGAGCTGTTCGAGGCGCGCGGGTGGTCGTGGGCCTACCACGCCTTCCGCGAGTCCGGCCTCTGGGACCTGGAACGGTGCTCGGACGGGAACTGCCAGGAGCGGCACGCGACGACGGACCGCCTGGAGTTGCTGCGGGAGCACTGGTCACGTCGAGCCCCCCGGTAGCGGGCAGTCGCTCGGCTGCCTCCGGCCTCGTCGGGCAATTGACAAATCTCTGCCGCCTTGTATAATCCACCTACTGGCCGAATGAGCGCTACCGGACCATACACCACGCCACAGCCGAGATTGAGGAACCGCTACCGTCGGCACTGCCATGTTCGAGCGAGTACTTGAGGGGATCGGATTGGGCCGAAGAGGAGCTGATACGGAGGCGGTCGGCGTTGATCTGGGGAGCGGCTTGATCAAGCTCGTACAGGTTCGGGCGCTGGGCGACTATGCAGAGGTTGTCTGCTGGGGGACGGTGCCCACGCCTGACGGCGCAATTGTTGACGGCATGGTCCGCGACTCCGAAGAGGTCGCCTACGCCCTTCGTCGCCTGGTACACGAGAAGGGCCTTGCCGGGCAACCGGCCTGTGCGGCAATCCCGGCGCAGTGCGCCCGGATCGAGCACGAGTCGATCCCCGTGCCGTCCGGGCAGACAGCCGGCGGGGCCGCGGCGACTGCCCTGGCAACGAAGCTGGGCGAGGCTGGAGAGGCGGCAGTCGGCGACTGCACGGTCCTCGACCACGATCCGGCTGGCGGCACGGCTGAAGTGGCCTTTGTGACAGCCTCTGCTCAGTGTGTCCACCCGCGCGCCGAAGTCCTGGTCAGAGCACGCCTCGAACCCCTCGCCCTTGAGGTGGAGCCGTTCGCGCTGCTGTGCAGCTTGGTTGAGTCTGTTGAAGACCCGTTGGGGGCCGGCCCGTCGATTGTTGTTGACATGGGGGCGGCGACCCTCGATCTGCTGGCGCTTGAATCGGGCCGACTCGTGGCTGTGCGGACAGCACCTGCTCCGGGCGAGGCAGCCGAAGCCTGCGCCACTCTGCGGCAGATGGTGGAGTCGGTTCGCGAACACCAGGCGTCGCTCGGCCATCCCTGGCAACCCACGCGAGTGGCGTTGTGCGGCGGGCTGGCGGGTTCGCAGTCGGTCGCGCCCCAGCTCGAAGCTGAACTGGGTCTGCCGGTGGAGAGCGGCGACGTGTTTCGAGGAGGTCGGCTGAGAGACCGGCTGAGCGGCGCGGCCGGTGCCCGTGAGTCCGGCCCACTGTTGGCGGTCGCCGCCGGGCTCTCTCTGCGTGGCGCGCTCCTTTCCGGGCGGCTGACGCGCGTGGAGTCACCCCATGAGTAGACCGCTCTGCCACGCCAATCTGATTGCGTCGGAGCTGGCACAGGTGCGTCGTAACCGGCTCTGGCGTGGCCTGGTGGTGGCTACCTTGGTCGCCCTAATGGTTGGACTAGGCGCAGCCCACGTAGGCCTCCGCCGGCGCGTTTCGGCGTTGAAGCAGAAGGAAGACAGGCTGGCGCTGGCTCTCAGCCGGGTGGAGTCCGACGCCAAGCGCATGCAGGAGCTGCGGAAGCGGCACGAGGAACTGACTGCGCACGCTGCCCTGGTGCGGAAGTGCCGCAAGACGGAGGAAAGGTGGGCGCAGTTCCTGGGAGCGGTAAGCGCGAAACTGCCCGCGGACACCTGGCTCACCGAGATTCGGTCGGCGGAAGACCACGCCTCGGGGAGCCGCTCGGACCCTACGGTCAGCCGGTCGTCACAGGAGCAAGCGGTGGTCCTCGCGGGCGTCTCACAGAGCCCGGCGGGTGTCTCTACCTACCTGACGCGGCTGAACTACACCGACTGGTTCGCGGCAGAGCTGCAGTTGACGAAGATGAAGCGGACCACGATCGGGGAGACGCCGGTGTACGAGTTCGCGGCGACGGGCGCGCTCAGGACTCCTCTGGGGCTGACGGGAGGTCCCGGATGACCTGGCCACCGCGCACGGACGCCGTGCGTCCGCCGAGGTTCGAGGTGCGTTCCCTGCTGCTGGCCTGTGGAGCCGCCGCGATGGTTGCGGCGGGGTGCGTCCACTTGGTTGTCACCCGGTGCCCCGAGTGGGCCCGGCTGGAACGGCGAGTTGCGCGCAGTAGTGCTCGGCTGGCGACCCTCCGCGACCAGGCGTCGCAGCGGGAGGACTACGAGAAGCTCGCCGCCAAGGCCGAGGAGCAGTTTGGCGAACTCGAGCTGGCTCAGTCCCCGAAGCGGTACGTGCCGTCTCTGCTGGAACAACTCGGCAGCTTGGCGGGCGACACCGGCTGCGAGCTTGCTGGCTTCGAGCCGGGCACGATTGCGAGCGGCCCCGGCTACAGCACCGTGCCTGTGACGATCACCGTTGAAGGCGGCTTTGCGGCACTTCAGTCCTTCCTGGAGAAGCTGGCCCAGTTCCCCAAAGTGGTCGCTGTCCAGAGCGCTGCGGTTGCGACAGTCAAGCCCAAGGGCCCGGAACCCGCTGAGCACTTGGTGCGTATGGAGTTGCACGCTCTGGCGTACCTGTTCCCGCTGCAGCCGGGCCAGAAAGACGAGTACACTGACGAGGGCGAACAGGCGCCGACCGACCAGCCAGGAAGCGGGCCGCCCCCGGCGCCACAACAGGAGACGAAAGCAGAGCCAAGCCATGCAGCTCAGTTCCCGGGCGAAGCTCCTTCTGGGGGGGATTCCGGCGGCGGCAGTAATCACGCTGTGCCTGTTCCTGCTGAGAAGCCGGGTGACCCCACGAACGGAAGTCGTTCGTCCGCCCACAAACCAAGCGAACACGACGGCTCGGACACAGCGGCTCCCCTCGACTCGCCTCCCGGGTGGGGCAGTCCGGCCCGCCAGCGAGGCCACGGCAGAGCCAGCGCGGCTCGACCGTGATCCGTTCCAGCCGCTGGTGACGCCGCCGCCGCCCGCGGAGCCGGCGGAAGAACCCAAGCCGGAGCCGATTGTTGTCAACACGGCCCCCTGCCCCCCCTGTCCGCCGCCCCCTGCGCCCCAGCCGTTGCCGGTGGTGCCGGTCCCCTCGGCGCAGGTGCAGCCGGTGGTGACCGCGACAAACGGCGAAGTGGACCACCCGCTGACGCTCGCGGGGATCCTCACCTCCGAGCCACGAGTCGCCGTGCTGCGACGAGGCGCTGAGCGCTACATCGTGCAGCAAGGCGACGCGGTCGGTGACGCCGGGACGGTCGCTGAGATATCCGGAGACTCCGTGACGCTGGAGAAGGACGGCGAGCGCCGCGTGCTCCTGCTCCGGACCGGAGCGGAGGTTCAACGAAAATGACACAGCAACCCACGTCTGCCCGCCGCCGCGGGTGTCGGTTCGCGCTCTGGGCAGTCCTGCTCGGGAGCCTGCCTTTCGCTATGGCCGCTGAGAAGCAGCCCCCCGCAGCGAAGACTGCCCCGCCTCCCGCGGCGAAGAAGCCGGTACCCAAGAAGCCCGCGCCCCCCAAGCCCGCCGAGATGCCGGCAGCCGCGTCACAGCCGGTCGAGGGGCAAGCAGCGGAACCCGCCGCTCCGGCGACGCTCAGCATGGACTTCGTCGCGGCGGATCTGGTGGACGTGGTGAAGGCAATCTCCGTCCAGAGCGGCCTCGATGTGGTCGTCGCCGGCGGGGTGGGCACCTCGATCACGGTTCACCTGACCAACAAGCCTGTGGAGGCCGCCCTGGAGTTGATCGCCAGCGCGAACGAACTTGCCTTCCGCAAGGTGCACGATACCTACGTCATCGGGACGCGGGACGCCATCGAGAAGGCCTTTCCCGAGGGCGTAGTCACCGAGGTGGTCAAGGTCTCGCGGGCACCCATTGAGACGATCACGGGCGCAGTCGCCGCGGCGCATCCCGGCGTCGTGGTGACGCCCGGCGCCGAGGGGCGCGCTGTCCTGCTGAGTGGTGGCAAGGAGGCCGTCGCCGCTTCGCAGCAACTGGTCTCGCAGCTCGACAGCCAGCTCCCCGAGATCCCGCAGCCGGCTCCGCCGACGACGCCGGCGAAGATCACGGCCGCCTACAAGCCACAGCACGCGACACTGCCCCTGCTGCAGGCGTTCTTGACCCGGCTGGGCTTGGGAGTCGAGGTCGCCGTGGACGAGCAGGTGCAGGTCCTGACGCTAAGGGGCGAACCCGAGCTGATCGATCAGGCAAAGGCGATCCTCAAGGAGATCGACGTTCCTGCCAAGGCTGAGCCTGCACCGCAGAAGGTGGAAGACCCGCAGCTCGCGAGCCGTCTGCTGGTGTCGTACGCCTCCCCCGAGGAAGTGTGCCGCGCGCTGACCGCAGCCTTTGGCGAGAAGCTGAAAGTCGCCCCTGTGGCAGGTAGCCGGCAGTTGATCCTTAGCGGCCCCGAGGCCTTGGTGGAGAGCGCCGCCCGGTTGACCACGCAGTTGGATGAAGCGCCGCTGCAGATTGGGCTGGACCTCGCCCTGGTCAGCCTGCCGGAGAAGCTGCCCGACGCGTTGGCCGCGGTCTTCGGCAGCGAGGGCACCGACGACGCGCCCAAGCCGGAGGGGGTCGCCAGCGCCGGAGTGACGTTCGCCAAGATCCTCGAGGCCATCGAGGCTGAGCCGACGGCTGCCGTTCTCAGCCGGACGCGGCTGGACACCATCGAGGGCAAGGCCGCCGCGCTGTCAGTGGGCAACACCCAAGGCGGAGCTGCCGCAGGCAAGCAGGCAGACTCCGCCGGCACCGGCTTCAAGCTGGAAGTCACGCCCACCGTCGACCGAGACCAACAGCTCACCCTCAGCGTGACCGCGACGCTGACGGCGCTCTCCGGCTACACTCCGGACCGCCGCCCTGTTCTGGCCAGCCGCGAAGCGAAGCTGACGCTCCGGCTCCACGACGGCGAGACCGCTGTCGTGGGCGGGGTGCTGACGGCGCGCGAAGTCGAGGAGATCTCCAAGACTCCGGTTCTTGGCCACCTGCCCTTCTTCGGGATCTTCTTCACCAAACAGTCGGTGAGCACGGAGCACTCCAGTGTGAGGCTGCTGGTATCGCCGAGAATCGTTCGCGAGTAAGCGAAGCACTTGGGTCCGGGGCTGGCTGCGCTACAGCAGCTCCGATAGCGGCCTGCCGCCGGTCTGCTCCACTTGGGCCAGATCGCGGACCTCGTACCGGTTGTCGTCTACGTCCTTGATGAGGTAGCGGCCCGGTTCCACTTCGGTCACGCTGTCGTGCAGGTGCTTGGTGACGAACGCCCGCGGACCCCGCGAGGTGACGACGTCCCACTCGGCGATCCCGAAGCGCTCGCGAATGTTCTCGATGCGCTCGATCTGCGGCAGGAAGTAGCGGCGGTCCAGCTCCTCCGTGAGGATCCGGTGCGTCTCCTTCGACGCCCCTCGCAGGCTGCGGAGCATGCCCAGCTCCTTCTTGTTCCCATCGCGAAGGCTAATGTACTCCCCCGAATGCGACAGGGGAAACGCCCGCGCGACAACCACCTTCACGCACGAGAACTCCCCCTCCACCTCCAGCCGCAGCACCCCGCCCGGCGTGCGCCAGAAGCGCAGTTTCTCGGGCGCGAAGTAGCGCACGGACTGCGGGGAGTCGTCGAGGGGTTTGGGTAGGGAGGAGGGCGTCTCGGCCATTTTGGGTTTTCGATCTGCGATTTGAATTGGGGCGGGAGCTACCGCTTCGACCGGGCGGTCTCTGCTGAGGCTGCCATGAGCGCGGTTAGCTCATTCGCTTCCCGCAGCACTGAAGTCACTTCCGTCTCCGCGAGGAGGCACCCCTCGACGATCAGCTCCAGCCAGTATGCGCTCTCGTCCGCTTCCTCCTCGGCGAGGCCAAGCTTGGCCGCGAACTCCGGGTGGGAACGCCCACAGCAGGCCGCTCGGTAGTTGGCGCCCACCGAGGTTCCCGACCTGACGAGCTGTCGTGAGACCGTCTCCGCCACTCGCGTCCCGGGTAGCTTGTCGACCAACCCCATGACATCGAGCGCGAACCGTTGGGTGCGTCGTTTGAGCTCCTCCTCCGTCGTCGAATCACGCTCCAACGTTCACGGTGCCCCGCTCCCTGTCGGGAGCCAGAAATCCAAAATCCAAAATGCCTCACCTCGCCACCGCCTGTATCCGACTCATCTCCGTCTGCATCTCTATCAGCTTGTGATAGGTGCCCTTCTGCTCCATTAGCTCGTCGTGCGTGCCGAGTTCGGCCTTCTTGCCTTTGTCGAGCACCAGCAGGCGACTGGCGTTGCGGAGCGTGCTGAGTCGGTGGGCGATGGCAAAGGTCGTTCGGCCTTTGATGAGGCGCGCCAGGGCCTCCTGGATCTGGCGCTCAGTCTCGGTATCGACGGAGGAGGTCGCTTCGTCGAGGATGAGGATCTTTGGGTCGCTGAGAATGGCGCGGGCGATGGCGATCCGTTGGCGCTCGCCACCCGAGAGACGCTGACCACGCTCACCGACCAGGGAGTCGTAGCCGTCGGGGAAGCCAACGATGAAGTCGTGGGCGTTGGCGGCCTTGGCGGCGTCCATGATCTCTTCCAGCGAGGCGCCGGGTTTGGAGTAGGAGATGTTGTCGGCGACGGTGCCGGCGAACAGGAATGTGTCCTGCAGCACCACGCCCATCTGGGCGCGCAGGTCGGTGTAGCGGATCTTCCGGACGTCCACCCCGTCGATCAGGACCTGCCCTTCATTCACATCGTAGAAGCGACAGATCAGGTTGATCATCGTCGACTTCCCGGCGCCGCTGTGACCGACGAACCCAAGCATCTCGCCCGGCGCCACCTCCAGGTCGATGTTGTGGAGCACGGGGTTGTGAGACTCGTAGCCGAACGTCACGCCGCGGAACTCGATCCGGCCCTCGATCTCCGGCATCGCCACCGCTTCCGGCTTGTCCATGATCTCGGACTTGGTGTCCAGGACCTCGAAGATGCGCTCCGCCGCAGTGAAGGCATGCGACATCCAGTGCCCGATGCGCGTGAGCATCCGGACTGGTTCGTAGAACATGCCCAGGTACCACAGGAAGGCCGTCAGGGTCCCCAGCGACACCCCTTGGCTGAGCACGTGGTGGCCGCCGATGTACCAGACGATAAGCGTGCCCGACTGGGTGATGACGGTGAGGAACGGCGAGACCGTGGCCCACATCTGCTCGGCCTGCATGGAGTTCTTGTAGAGCCGCTCGCTGCCGGCCACAAATCGATCGATCTCCCGGTCCTCTCCTGCGAACGCCTTGACGACCTTGATGCCCGTCAGCGCGTCGTTGAGCATGTCGGACAGCTTGGACCAGAATCGCCACTGACGTCGCCATAGCCGGAACACGCGCCGGAAGAACCAGATGGTGGTGAAGATGATAAGCGGGATGGGGAGCAGCACCCAGAAGGCCAGCTTCCAGTCCATCCAGAACAGCACGACGCCGATGCCGAGGAGCTGCAGGTTGTTGATGACGAACCACGGGCCGCCATCGACCAGGAACTCCTGCAGGGCGCGGGTGTCGTTGCTGACCCGCGACATGACCTCGCCGACCTGATGCTTGTCGAAGAACTGCAGGCTCTGCCACTCGATGTGCCGGTAGAGTTCTGTGCGAATGTCGTGCGTCAGCTTGGCGCCCAGCCACGCCCCCAGGCGCCCCTGGAATGCGGACGCCATTGCCCCGCACAGGTATACCCCGAGGAGCCCCAGCGCGATCAACCCGATCTGGTACGCCTTTCCCGTGGCGTGGGGCACAAGCACCCCGTCGATGAGCACCCGCATCAACTGCGGCGGCGCCAGAGAAAGGGCCGTCTGCGACACCATCAGCAGCCCCAATAGAACGACCCAGAAGGTGTACGGTCGCACATAGTCGCGGAACAGCCGCCGGACCACCTTCAGCTTGTTGACGCACGCCCGACACACCGTACTCCATTCCGGCAGGAGCAGACCGCACTGCGGGCAGAACCGCGGCTTCTCCTCCTCCTCGTCCGGCTTGACCTCCTCGCCCTTCGCCCGCGGGTCAAGGCGTTTGGCGGCCTTACTGAACTTCTTCGTCAGCGAGTTGGAGTACCGAAGCAGCTCGACCGTGTCGCCGTCGACCTTCGCCTCCAGCGCCGCCAGCCCCACCAGGTTGTCGGTGGTAACCGTCTCGATGTTCTCGAAAAGCAGATCGTGCTCCGGCTCGACCGCCTCCCCGCCGTTGGGCGAGAACACCAGCACCCGCTTGTCAGTCGCCACCAGCCAACGCTCGCCGAAGCGACCATCGCGGCCGACGTCGGTCGCGAGCGCCGTCTCGAGGTCGCCCTCGAGGGCGAGCCCCGTGAGCGCCTCGCGAACTGACTGGGGAGTTTCTTCAAGCCATTCCATAGGGATCGCTCTTGCTCGCGCGTCGCGTGAACACCCGACCAGTGAAGACGAGCCGCCTTCAGGAAGTTAGGCGAAAGCCGGTCTCCTTCTGCCAACGGAGCGTCCCTGCAGCGTTCAGCGACGACGTTTGACTGACGACGTTTGACTATAGATCCCGCGCCGAGCGTTGCTCAAGCCCCGCCGCGAGCCGAGTCTGCAGCACCGGAACCTCCGTCGGGAGGACAGGGCACACGCCCAAGGCACCCCATTATACACGCCGGAACCTGCCGCCGAAACCCGAGAAGCAGCTCCCCCCAGAGCCAGTTGCGGCCGTCACCGTGAGAGAAGGAGTTCCTCCGGTCCGGATGACGCGCTGTTCAGGTCCGTGGCACTTGACCGTGGCCGAGACGAAGGCTAACATGCGGGGGACGGCACGGCGCCGGCGCTGCCTCGGACGGGGCGTGCCTGGCCGGCGACGAAGCGCTCCGGGGGGGGGGAGTCCGGCAGAGGGAGGCACCAATGGAGGTTGCCTACTCAGTCAACGGCGTACCGATCCGCTTGGCCTACGAGCGGTGGTATCATATACCCGCGAAGGTTGGGAACACACCGAAGTCCCGGTGCGACTTCGGCTCCGTCTGGGAGAATACCCTCTGTCCTACGTCTGCTGCACGCCTGCCGGGGAAGTTCCGCGAACTTCCACTTCGGTGTGTTCCCAACCTTCGCGGGTATGTCGTGGAGAGCCACGAGGAGTTGGCGAGCTACTACCACGAAGTGCTGGAGACCATTGAGGACCCGGCACTCGTTGTTCGCGGCAATCGGGGCACACTCAAGGCCGCGCGCAACCTGGGCCGGCTGAAGTGGCTCATCGTGGTCTACCGCGAAGTCTCGCGGGAGGACGGATTCCTGATCACAGCATACTTGCTCGACACAAAGCCGAAAGGTGAGGTGGTATGGCGACAGCAGTAGCTCCGAGAACGCACGACTTCGTCCGGCAGTGCACCGCGATGGCTTCCGACCTGCTGCGGCTGCCGGCACAAAGCATGTGGATCGACTACGACGAAGAGGCGGACGCGCTCTACATGAGCTTCCGCAGACCGCAGCGCGCCACCAAGACGGTCGAACTGGAGGACGATGTCCTGGTCCGCACCGACGGCAGCAAAGTCGTCGGCGTCACGATACTCAACGCCAGCACGAGGCAGTAGCACCGCGACCACTCGGTCAGAGCCGCCACCCCGCCCGACCCCCGCCGCTCCTTCACGAAGTCCAAGCGCGCGACCCTGAACGCGGAGGCCGACGACCGCTAACAGGACTGCGTCGAATGGCTCGAAGACGCCTGCCTCAGCCTCGCCGAAGACACGCCGGACGGCCAAGTCGTCCGCTCCGTAGTCGTCTCCCACACCGCCACCGACGAAGACGACGAAGCCCCCCGACCGCCACCGCCGCAGGCGGCTGTTGCGAGAGGCAACGAAGCCCGGAGGTCGTCCGGGGCGCCGGGGGACCTCCGGGTACAGCGCCGCTGGTGCCATCGCCGAGGGGTTGGGGCGATGGTGGCTCGGCATTGGGCTGGACCGGCGGTACACGGTTCTGTCGGCGGCGCGGTTCGTGGAGGACTTGACCGTGGAGGAGACGAAGGCTAAGGTGCGGGAGATGAGTGCTGGCGCCGTGCCCAGGCTGCAAGTGCTTCTCCCTCAATCCACTGATCCGAACCAGAACGGGTGACGGCCATGACAAACACACGTAAAGTGGACCCGCTGGGGCACCGGATTCCGACCATGTTCGCGTTGGCGGCTTCACTTGCCCTGGAAGTCGGTGCAGAGGACTTCGAGTCACTCCACAACCGCTTTGACTTCGGCGGGCGGCAGTACCGCTACACCTTCGCGGTTAACACGTTCGCGCCGCGAGGCGCATCGCCAGACTGGATGTCTGGCCGGGTCGTAGGACTCACCTGGGGCGAGTTGCGCTCTGGCGAGGCCCCTTTGCGAACGACGCCCGGGCGTATGATCGCCCTCGACACGGTGACGACAAACCCTTGGCTGTCACGTGTCGAGGTCATCCACGAGCCGCATGGCTTCTCGGTCTTCCGCGGCCGCAAGTTGCTCGGCGAGAACGAAGTGATTGAGGACGAGGATGTGATCCTAACAGCAATCGGCCGCCGTAACGCGCATCCCTTCGTTTGTCACCCAATCGTCTTTTTCTTCAACACCGTGGAAAGCGAGGCCAAGTCTGAGACCGGCCGACCATTCTACGGAACGCCAAGTCCCGAAGTGTGGCAGAGCGATCCGCTCCTGTATGGGAACTCATCCCTACAGCGAGGGTTCGTTGACCACTGGGGCTGGTGCGATCTGGACGCCCCCGCGTCGCTCGTGCAGATGCAGCACGACCACACACGACGCTGGAATGCGTACTTCGAGTTTGCGCATACTCCGCCCGACCGTGAGGCGCTCTATTTCGTGGCGCCTCAATCCCCAATCACCACGGAACAACTCGAATCACGGTTGGACACCTTCGACATCGCGCGACAGCCCGCGCACTACCTCGACCACTACCTTCTCACTGGTGATCCGCGCGCGCTCGCCCTGGCCAGGCGCGGTCTGGAGTGGATCATGGACAATCAGTTCCCGAATGGGACCATGCCACATGAAGTGAGGCCCTGGGACAAGCGCTCGATCAAGCTGGATTTCCTGTTTGAGGACATCTACTACCCAGCACAGGCAATAGCCATGGGATGCTATGTGTTTGCGCGCCGTGATCCCGCTTTCTACCGGCGACTCGGGGCGTGTTGGTCGCGGTTCTACAGCTACCTCAGTCGAGAGTGCGCCAGTGGGTGCTACAAGAGCAATCCGTTGCACACGGGCTTCGTTTTGGACGGGCTGCAATGGCGGTACTACCTCACCCGCGGGACACGTGAACGAGACGACATGGCCTTCATGGCGCGAGCGCTGTCTGGTTGGGACTGGCGGGCCCACTTACCCGACCTGGCGGCCTACAGCGCCGGCTTTCTGAAGGGCTTGGGGATCGTCGGGCAGATATTCGGCCCCGAGGCGCTTCGGCAAGAAGCAGAAGAATATGCCAGGGAGTACCTCCTCCCCTCGATCTTCCCCAATCGCTGCTATGGCTATAGTTTCCCGAAGTGGAAGCCCGACCAGGACCCGCTGTACACGTACCGCAGCGCGGAAGCAATGTTGGACTGGTTTGCGGCCAGCAAGGCCCCTTTCTTCTTGGCTGCGGGCGCATACGAGTACGCGGATTTCTACCCTGGGCCCGGCAATCAGAACCGGCGTGAGCCGGTGTTTCCTGATTCGAAATGGCGGCAGCATTGGGGAAGCAGCTCGTGTGAGGACGGTATGCGCATGATTGGGCTCATGCGGTGGCAGCAGCGCATTCCGCTCCTGCATGAACTGATGCGCGCCATGGCGAAGGCAGAGATCCGGAAGACCGGGAAGCAGGGAGAGGACTGCTCGATCGCGATCGTCGGCCTCGGGGAACTCTCTTGGGGGCCGCGCTCCCCTTTGAGGGCACGGCTCGTTGGTGGCGAAGGCGAACAGCTCTGGGATATGGTCGCACAGAAGAGGGTCAGCGAAGTCGGGCAGTGCGGCGTCTACTACCGACTGGGGGACTGGCCTTTGGTCTTGCGCCAGCAGCCACGATGCTCGTCCTTCTTCGGTCTCGACGACCAGGTGCAGCCCGTTCTTCGGACGATGGGATCAGTGCCCACTGCCAACTACCTTGTGTACGTGCCCCCCGGGGCTTCCTTTGCCCAGACACAGGGAGTGAGGATTACCCAGCAGGGTGATGGGTTTGTCGAACTGGAGGTGGCTTTCCCTGCGGCCGGCCCCCCTGTGGATGTCCCACTGAGGGGCTTCAAGCCAGTAACGGGAAAGAACCAAACCAACGCTACCGACGACGCCGATATGGTGTGGGTCCCCGGCGGCAGCCTCCAAATGGGGACTGACGCCGCAGACATTCCTCGCCTCGTTGACTTTGCGCAGAGATGGGACAAGAGCGCGAGTCAGGATTGGTTCCAGAACCAGTCTCCTCGACACGAGGTCGCAGTTGCTGGATTCTGGATGTGCAAGCACGAAGTCACCAATGAGCAGTTCGACAGATTCCTGGAAGCAACCGGCTACAAACCGCAGTCGGCGAATGAGTGGCGGGAGTACTGGACCAAGTTCACCGAAGGTGGCACGGCAAACCATCCGGCGGTGTGCGTTAGCTGGAACGACGCCATGGCCTACTGTCGGTGGGCAGGAGGTAGGTTGCCAACTGAAGCAGAATGGGAATATGCGGTGCGCGGAGCCGATGGTCGACGTTACCCGTGGGGATATGATTGGATTCCCGACAACTGCAACTTCGCCGACACGAACACCGACTTCGCATACAGTGATAAGACCGCGAACGATGGCTTCCAGTACACCGCGCCGGTCGGTAGCTTTCCGCGAGGCGCAACTCCATCTGGGATCATGGATATGGCAGGCAATGTGTGGGAGTGGTGCAGCAGTCTGTACGAGCGGTACCCCTTCTCGGCGACCGATACACGCGGGGGCGTGACTGACACGAAGGGACCTCGAATCCTTCGTGGTGGCGCGTGGTACTACCGGCCGAGTGACTGCGACGCCGCGTACCGATTCTCACTGCCGCCGGACTCCACTCACAACGGCATTGGATTCCGATGTGTCGTGCCGACGCAGGGGTGACAGGCTGTCGAGTGGTTGAGCACCCGCGCAACCGCGCAACCCAGTTGAAGCAGTGCACACTCAACAGGGGCCGAATCGCCCAACGTGTCTTCGTTGCTGCGGGAACACGCGCGAGCCTCATGGCCACCCCCCGGCCGAAGACATGGGGGCCGGGGTCAAACCTACGCGCTTCACTTCGCAGCAGGCGGAGTCGCCCGAAGACACCCGCCCCCCATGCCGCCGCCCGCCCCGGCTGACGGGCTTACAGCACGTCAGTGGCCGTCCCACAGCGGCTGCAACTGGGCGATCTCGGCGGCTTTCTCGCTGCGCATGGCGTGCCACAGGTCCCGGTCCTGCTGCAGTCCCAGCCAGGAATCCGCCGACATCCCCACGACCCGGGGCCAATCGCAACGCGGTGTCCGGCGTGATCGTGCTCTGGCCGCGCAGGAGCTGACCGAGGCGCTGTCGTGGCACACCGAGCCGCGAGGCCAAGGCGGACTGGCTTACCCCCAGCGGCTTGACGAACTCCTCCAACAGCCTCTCTCCTGGAGGCGTTGGGGGGCGCTCTCGCGGCAGGTGCGCTCCGCCGGCAGCGGGTGGACGCGGTCCGGTCGGCTCCGTCCAGCGTTGTGCCCCTGCCTACTCCGTGATTGACAAGCGGGTAGCATTGTGCTACCGTCGGGACCATGAGCCAACCAGTCAAGCTCTCGGATACCCTCGTCCTCGACGCGCGCCTGGCCGGTGAGGCGTTCCAGCGGTCCATTGCGGGGCAGGTGGAGTTCTGGGCGAGGCTCGGACGGGCCGTGGAGCCGCTGTTGCGGGGAGACCAGGTGTTGGCGCTCTGCCGCGACGCTGCTGCGCAGCCCCTGTCTGAGTGCCTGGAGTCCGTCGACGCGCCGGCAGGGCGGAGGCGCCTGGCGGACTTCCTCCGTGACCAGCCCTACCCGCACTACGAACCGGCCCCTGACGGCAGCAGCCTGCTGATCCGCCTCGAGGAGGATGGAACGCGTACGACGGGGCGGTTCGTGAACCGCGCATTCCAGCCGGTCGAGGCTGAGGCGGCGACCCGTTGAGGTTGCCCCTCGATCGACGACCGGTCATCGTTGCCCTCGCCGGGCCCAATGGTGCCGGTAAGACGACGTTCTACCACGCCCACCTGCGGCCGGTCGGACTGCGCTTTGTCAATGCCGACGTGCTGGCCGGCGACTTGGGGCTTGAGCCGTACGCGGCTGCGCGCGTGGCCGCGGCCCTGCGTCGCCAACTTCTGGAACAGCGCGAGAGCTTCGTGTTTGAGACGGTGTTCTCGGACCCAGTGGGCGACAAGCTCGCATTCCTGCAACAGGCAGCCGCAGCCGGGTACACCGTTGTCCTGTGCTTCATCGGGCTCTCGGGCCCAGCAGTGTCGGACGAACGTGTGGCGATGCGCGTATCCCAGGGCGGGCACGATGTCCCTGCCGACAAGCTCACCTCCCGCTTCCCGCGCGTCCTGGCGAACCTCAAGGCCGCAATCCGCCAGCTCCCGCACGTGTGGATCTTCGACAACGACGACCTGCGGACCCCATTCCGGCGGGTCGCCGTATTCCAGGACGGCCGTTCCGTCGCTCTCAACGAGCCGATCCCTTCGTGGCTGCAGCCGCTGCTGCCGTAGCGGCCGGGGTCAGACGCACCTACTCGACTTCGCCGTGGGGCGGAGGCGCACGGGTCCATTGCTTGCGCCGTGACACGCCGGTCGTTCGCCCGTTGATACACTGTGAACACGGCCATGTTCTTCCCCCGCGACGATGAACTTGTGCGCCGGGCGCAGCGCGGCGACGGCGGGGCCTTTGAGGCTCTTCACCGGCGGCACTTTCGCGCGGTCTGGCAGTGCCTGTTCCGGCAGGGCCTTGGCCCGGACGATGCCGATGACTTGGCGGCGGAGACGTTTGTACGGGCGTACCGGGCGCTGCCGAAGTACCGGTGCGACGAGGGGACGCCGTTTCTGCCGTTCCTGCTCCGCATCGCCACCAACCAGGCGCGGGATCACTGGCGACGGGCGCAGGTGGAGCGGGAGTCGCCGGCAGAGGAGTTGGGGCTGGCGGATTCGGCGGCCGAAGTCGTTGTGGGCGAACTGGCTCGCGAGGACGAGATCGCCAGAGTCCGACGCGCCTTAGCCGAGCTGCCTGAGGCGGATCGGCAGCTCATTGCGCTGTGTTACGAGCAGGAGCTGTCGCGGGCGGAGGTGGCGGAGGTGCTTGGCAAGCCTTCGGTGTCCGCCGTCACGTCCCACCTCAACCGGGCGCTGACGCGGCTCAAGTCTGTGATGGAAAAGCTGGACCGGCAGGCGGCCTTCGCCCTCGACGCCGGGGTCGGGGCTGCACGGGCGGTCCAGAGGAGCGGTGACTGATGAAGAAGGACCGACATCCCTACCACCGGTTTCTGGTGGACACCCGATTCCTGGACGGCACCCGGCTGGGCGCGCTGCTTGACCGGTTCGCCCGGGTCCGGCCGAGTCGCCGCGCGTATCGGGAATCGAGGCAGCGCCTCGCTGCCGAGATCGGGCGCGCCCCGCGGCCCGTCTTCGCGCGGCGAACAGCGTGGGTGCTGAGCTACGCGGCGTCGGTGGCTGTGGCAGCCGTGTTCGCGTATGCGCAGGGACTCGACAAGGGCTTGCAGACCGCTCAGTTGGCCAACCCGCTTCCGGTCATTGCCCTGTCGGCGCGCAGGCGACCTGAGCCCGAGTCGCCACCCAAGCCGCGTCGCCGGAAGCCGCGCCCTGCACACCCGCGCGCCAAGCCGGCACCCGCTGAGGAGCCGACTAACTCGTCGGACGAACTGGCCAACGCCGCCATGGATGAACTCCCGGTGGTCGAGCAGTCTGCTCAAGCCTACGAAGCGTTAGCGGCTTCCGTGTCGGACCCGGCGCGCAAACTGGAGGCGCTGTCGCG
>Ga0210024_1000967_pt1 | contig 26330 bp, 17 predicted proteins | sample CryGeymeta201525_FD_183988 | JGI IMG/M metagenome (GOLD analysis project Ga0210024, IMG submission 183988) | Groundwater microbial communities from Crystal Geyser aquifers in Utah, USA - Crystal Geyser metaG 2015-25 (SPAdes) (version 2) | ecosystem: Environmental > Aquatic > Deep subsurface >...
GCTTCCGGAGCCGTCAGGACACCGCCGCGAAGCACCGTTTCGGCTCCCGACCGCCCTCGCGCCGGTTCCCAGACCCCGTTGCACCCTCCCCGCCGCCGTCCTGCGGGCCCGAGAAACGAGGATTGCAGGATTTGGGTAACAGGTTACACCTGGGCGTGCAATCTCCCCCCTCAGGGAGGCGCTCCTCTGCACGCCACCCCATGCCTCGTTCCGCGACTGCGTGGCCCTTCGGGTCGGTGCATTGTGAGCGCCGGGAGGCAACACGGGTGGGAAAGCGAACAAGGACGGCGGAGAGCAGTTGGCTCTCCTGGTCTGCCTGAGGAAGGACCACGACGTGCAGACGCTCAGACACCCAAACCCTCCCTTCCGGCAACCGCTGGGTCGCGCTCTCGGCGGCGTGGCGCTTGCCCTCCTCGCAGTCAGCGGGTCGGGCCGGGCCCAGCCGGCAAGCGCCAGCTACAGGTCCCGTCGCTACGTGGTCCGCTGGACCACGAGCGAGCTCGAGTTCTGTACACCGACACAGCGCGTGCTGTCCCGGTGGCCTGTCGGTGTGCTGTGCGCGCCGGCCGACCCAGACCAGCCGGCGACTGCCTGCATGCTCCACCCCAACTCCCTTCCCGTCCGCAGCCTCGTCGCCGGCGTTCCACAGCTCGTGTGGCGTTGGCGGTTTTCGGCTCCGGCTCCCCTGGCAGAACAGCGGGAGACGTACCGGCTGTTGCCTGACCGGGTCGAGATCGAGGTTCAGGTGCGGTGGCGCGGCGAGCCGTCTCGGCTGCTCCGGATGAACTACGGCGCGCGACTGGCCGCGGGGTGCTGCGACCTGGAGGGGCTCTGGCGTTGCAGTCACGCGTCGGCTGAGGCGCCCACCTGGGACGTGGCGCCCGTTCCGGGTGTCTACACCGAGGTCGGTGATACTTGGTTCCGCAAGCGCGTCCGGCCCAGTCACTCGGCTGAGGATCTCGTCCTGATCGCCGGCGGGATCGACGATGGCGACGTTGCCTCGTGGGACGATACGGAGATTGGCCAGACGCCCACCAACGTCGGCGAGGCATCCTGGACCAAGGTGCGAAAGTACGCCCTCCCGCACCGGCTCCTCACCGCGGGCATGGAGCAACAACTCCGCCTCCAGGTCCATAACGCCGCAGGCAATGGTGGCCTCTGGCGGGGTCCGCTGGTGCTTGGCCCGGCGGCCACCCTTGAGGCGACTCCGGAGGGTGACGGTTGGACGCGAGCCACCGCCGTCGGCAGCGCATTGTACCACTGGTGCCCCGACACCTACCGGCAGCCGCTCCGCGGCCGGTTCACCGTGTCCCTCACTTCCCGGGATCGCACGCGGGAGCCCGTGCCGGAGAACGTTACCACCGGTGGGCGTTTCCTCATTCCTCCGCATGTAGCTGCCCTCGAGGGTGCCAATGGATGGTGGGGGATCGGGACGCTGGATGTCCCCCGCGCGGAGGACGGGCTGCGCATCGAGTGGCGCGCCGACACGCTCTCGTGTCCCTTCCTGCTGGCGACAGAGCCCTCCACCCGCGCCGGACAGTGGACCGACGGCCCAACGATAGCACTGCTTGCAGGCAGCTCGAAGGCCGACGTGCTGGCGACGTACCTGGGGGCTTTGCCGCCTCGCGAGTCCGCCCTGCGCCAAGACTGGTGGAGTGGTCCCTGCTACTGCACCTGGGGCGACCAAGTCTACGGAGCGCAACTCGGGCCGGGCACCGACGTGGGTTCGCTCACCGAAACGCACCTGCGCCAGTGGCTCAGCGAGCTGCGAGACCGCGCGATTCACGCTCCACTGGTGACCTTGGACGCTGGCTGGTGGCAGCTTCCGAAAGCCGTCGTCGGGGAGTTGCACGCCGAAGGCCGACACTGCACCGTGTGGACGCAGCCGCACTGGGGACCGGACACAACCCAACACTCCGAGCGGGCGGTGCGGGACGCCAACGACCAACCCCTCACCTACGACGCCAACAACTGGATTCTCGACTACACTTCGCCCGCCGTCCGAGAGCACACGGGGAACGACTTCCGGTCGTACGTGGCCGCCGACGGCTGGGGTACCGATGGCATCAAGCTCGACTTCTGCTACACGGCGGCCCCCGTCTGGGCCATCCACGCGGACCCGGCGTGGGGCGCTGGCGAAGCCTATCGGGCCCGCGTTCTGCAGTTCGTCTACCAGACCATCAAGGCCGCGCGCCCCGACGCGTTGGTGACTGGTGGCACGGCGAACCCGCTCTTCGGCCGTGTGCAGGATGTGTGTCGGCTCAATGAAGACTGGGTCGGCGACGTGAATCTCTTCCGCCAGCGTGCCGCCACCGTCCTCGCGTTGGGCGAATGGGTCGAGTGCGACGATTGGAATGCCTACGAGCACTACCTGGCTCCGCAGACCGTCGAGCGGCCGGTATGGGGCACGTTCACCCTCATGAGCGCCCGCTACCGCGGCGACCGGGGCAATACAGCCGTGCCTTTGTCGCCGCAATGGAGCGCTCGGCTGAGCGCCCTCACGGCGCTCGCACAGCGCATACCGGTGCGCTCGGGACAGCGTTGCCTCTACGACCCCGCACACGGTCTGTTGCGCCGGGAGACAAGAGACGGTGACTTGGTCGCGACGGCGCTCCCGCTGGTCGGGTCGTCCCTGCCACTCCAGGTGCTCGTCGTGTCCAACAAGGCCCGGATGCTCGTATGTGCCGTCGCCGATGGCGAGGTCCGTCTGCCCACCGACCAACCACCGAGGTCGGTCACTGCGGTGCTGCATGACGGTACTCGGCGCGCGGAGGTCCTCCCGAAGCACCGCACTGCGCCAGTGCTCCGCGTCCAGGACTGCGCGGGGGAGGTGGCGTGGTATGAGGTCGGGTTCACTGCTTGGCCCGGTCAACACTCGCAGTGACGTTGGACCGCCCAACGACAAGCGCCGACGCTAATCCAGTCCTGTTAGGTGCCCGACCATCTCCCGCCGGATATCATCGAGGTCTCCGGCCTCAATCTCGGTCCCAGCTTTGAGTCGGTCAAGGAACTCCTGCGCCGATGTCGCCTTCTGCCGCACTCCGGCCCTACCTGACTTGGCGGCTTTGGCAATGGCTTCCTGGAGCGTCGTCACATACCGGACATCGTCGACGCCTTCGCGGTACCCCTCCCACGCGAGCGTGTCGATGACGCCATCCACCGTGGGGTAGGCAATGGTATGGGCGCGGTAGGTGTTGTGATCGAAGTCGTTCCAGGTGGCGCCGAAGGTGTGCTGGTAGGCGTTGGTAGCGGCGCCATCGTAGTCGTACTTCCAGAGCAGCAGGCCGAAGTTGCGACGATAGACCATGGGGTTCTCGACACCCGTCTGCGGGTTGGCATAGCAGAAGATCTTGTGCGCCAGCGCATGCCACTTCTCGACCTCCTCTCGGGAGGGCGGGCCGGCGCGCACGTGCATGTCCTGGAGGTCACCCATCAAGTCCACGTTCTCTTCATAGCCGGCGACGAAGATCCTGCCACGCGCTTCCCGGACAGCGTTCCAAGCGGGGCGCTGCGACGTCAGCACCTCGCCCCGCTGCTCGTCCATGCCGTAGAAGTAGACGGTTTCGGTGCCGTAGTCCTTGACGAAGTCGAGGATGTCCTTGACGTCTCGCTTGATGGCTTCAAGGGCTGCGGGGTCGGTCGAGTTGCCGAGGGGGATGGTGTTCTTCAGGTACAGCGTCCGGTTGTCCATGCCGACCTCGGCACGGATCTTGAGCACCTCGCCGAGGATCTCTTTGCCGATGTTGTAGTGCTGGCAGTTGCGCAGGCCGTGGGCGACCATGTTGGCCAACTCGTTGCGGAACTGCAGGCGGCTCTTAGTCCATGAGGAGATGGTGCCCTTGCCGTTCGGGTCGAGCCGACCGTGGTAGTCCATGCTGGAGGTGTAGTACGGCGGCAGGAGGTCGAAGGGCAGCACGCGCACGCGCAACGTCAGGTCGGCGACTGCGCCCTCCGGCGTGCTGAGTGAGATCGTGCCTGCGTACTCCCCGGACTTGGCGTCCCCAGGCACGTGAACCGTGACCCAGAACTGCTTGTTGGTCCCGGCCGGAATGTCGAGGGGAAGCAGCACCGGGCTGTCACTGACCGGGAAGGCGTCAACGCCCATGGCCTTGGCGCCTCTGACCTCAGTGGGGTCGCTAATCCACACTTCTCGGTCTCCGTCGGGGAAGTGGAGTCTCAGGTAGTTTTCCTGCTTTTCGAAGTCGACCCGGACCAGCCCGTCATCGTTTAGCAGCAACTCCGGCGTCAGGATCTTCTTCGACTTGTCCTGGCGCACCCCGACCCACGCGGTACCAGCCTGGTACCAGCACTTGATGACCTTCACGTCCACATTCGCCGCGGGGATGACGCCGCCGTGGCCGCGGAGGTCTGTCTTCGCGACCCGGACCCCCGTGACCTTCTCGCGAGCAGACACCACAAAGCTGCCCGGCTCGTACTCGCCGCGCGCCGCCGTCACCGACAGCTCCTCACCAATCCGCCCAGAGAGGAACGTGTCGTCCGGCAGCACCTTGATCGACGAGATTGGCGGCACCACGTAGACGAACGCGCGACCGCCCGTCGTTTCCCGGTCGGAAACAGCCTGGATGTTGGGGAGCGACTGCGCGAGAGTGCCGAGGAACCCGTCGAACTCCGCCGGCTCCGCGAGGTTGAGGTAGCCGCGTGCCCTGATCGGGCCCATCTTCGCCTTCAGCTCCGCAGTCTTCTCAACTGCCGTTTGCCGCATCGCTGCCGCCGTGGGCCGCAGGTCTGTCAGCGCCCGAAGCTTGCCCTCGGCGTCGCCCAACTGCGCGTCCCAAGTGGTGAGGGTATTGTCGAACGCCTCCTTGGCGGGCGCCCATCGTTCCGCCGTCTCCCCGCGATAGGCTTCCTCGGTGGGCACTTCGCCCCGGATTTCCAGATCATCGACATACAGCACAACCCGCTGCCCGGCCTCGCCGCGCAGATCGAGCATGATCCGCTCCAGCCTCGGGCTCACTTGCTCGCCCGTGATCCCCGCCGTGTAGCTACCCATGACCGACTGGGCAATGGCCCGACTGCGCGGAACGAGGTCGTCCGCGAGGGTCACCCACTCGCCGTTGGTCGCCCGGTAGAAGGTATTGGGGGCGGTGCACGCCGTGTGCGTCGTGGGCGGGAAGCAGAAGCTCACCCCGAGCGTCACCTCGCCGGTCGTCCCTTGGCCCACAAGCATCCGGCCGGAGAACGCCAACCGACCGGCCACCGGCACTTGCCTCGTCATCGGGAGCTGCCACAGAAACCGCGAGGTCTCGTCGAAAGTGACCTCCAGCTTGAAGGACCGCTTCCCACTGCACGCCTTCTCATTCGTGACGCCTTTGGCGTTCACCGTGTACTTCTTCCCGTAGCTCAGCCAGAAGCCCACGGGGTCGTCGCCGTCTTCGAAGCCTTGGGTGTAATGGAAGGGCTGGGTTTGCTGTTGTTCGGCGGCAGCGCGACCGAGGGCGGTCAGGAAGAGGACCACAATGGCCCAGTTGACAGATCGGTGTAGTGTCATGGGTTGTACCTCTGCGGGCCCTTGCCGGTCTGCGGCAAGTGCGAGCTTGCCCTCCGCTGGGAGCAGCGGACTCACCCATGATGCTCTGCGGTCGTCACCAGCACAACCCCGACGGCCACCTGCCCCCCACGTCAGCCGCGCAAGAGTGACGACTCGTAGGCATTCCATGGGTCGCCTTTCGGCCTGCTGTCACCAAGCGCCCCGCCCGTAGCTGACTAAATGGCGAGAGCGTGTGATAGGATAAGGGCATGGGAACGTCCCACACCGGTCGCCGCGTCGAGAACCACGTTGACCGCGCGAAGTCCGTGCGGCTGCCAAAGCTGCGGGTGGACATAGGAAGCGAATACACCTAAGTCCTGCCAACTCCCGGTGTGTGGCACACACACCGTTCTGCGGAGACACCGACGATGGTCAACCGAAGCAAGCAATGCCCGCAGCTCTGGCTCTGGGCCTGGTTCACCCTCCCTTTCACCAGCGTCGCCCAGGCCAAGCCCAACCTCCTCCCCAACTCCAGCTTCGAGCAGGGCGCGACAGGCTGGACTTTCTGGCAGCAGAACCCGACTGAGAGTAGCGGCGGTTCGGTCGAGACGGCGACGCGCTGGGGGGAGCATGCGTTTCGGGTCGAGAACAAAGGGACCGGCGGCGCGAACCTGTACTCCGACCCAATCCCCGCCGTTGTCGGCATGGACTACACGTTGTCGGTCTACGCGCGGACGGAGCACGCCGAACGCGTGCGCGTGGCGCTCTGGGCGGATGATGCCGAAGGCAAGGTGCTGGACTACGACGTGCCCAACGGTGCCAATGTGCCGGGCGATCAGCCGGCGTGGGCGCGGTTCAAGGCCATCATCCGCGCGCCGGAGAACTGCGCGGCGCTCCGGGCTCACCTGATCTGCAATGGCGGCACCGTGTGGTGGGAGGCTGTGATGCTGGAGCGCGGCGGCGACACCAACTTGTACCGGGACGGCCCCCCACTCAGCGCCGGTGGCGAGGGCCCGGAGAACCTCCTGCCCAACTCGGGCTTTGCCGACGGCGACACTGGCTGGACGCTGTGGCACCAGTTCATTGGGCGGTCCTCCGGCCGAGTCGAAGACACTGTCGGCCGCCAGGCTTCGGCGGCATTCCACGTCGTCAACTCGGGAGGCGGCGGCGCGAACCTGTTCTCGGACTCGCTGCCGTGTGACCCCAACACGGTCTACACCGTCAGCGTCTTCGCTCGGATCAAGGGCGGCGTCGGTGTCCGACTGACTGGTTGGGGGCTCGACGCGTCGGAGACGACGCTCAGGTACACGCTCGATGGCGAGACCGAACTGCCCGGTAGTACCGATGGCTGGCAGCGTTTTGCTCACACCTTCACGACCCCTGCCGACTGCGTTCTGTTGCGGGCGCACTTGGTCTGCAATGGCGGCGAGGTGTGGTGGGACGACTGCCAGGTGGAGCGGGGCGACCACGCTACGGACTACGAGCCGGGGCCGGCGGCGCGTGTGTGGCCGACAGAACGGCTCCCCCAAGCTGAAGTCTACACGCGCGCCCTCATCCGCGAAGCGCGTCTCCGCGACGTGTTGGCACAGACGCAGCGACTCGTCGGCTATGCCCTCGCCAACGCAGCGACCGCTGCCGACACTGCGCTGCACGATGCCGAGACACTGGTCGCAGAAGTTGCGGACGGTATCCAGGCGAAGTACCTCGTGCCCGACTACCGGAGCCTCGACTACCCTTTCCTCAACGACCGAATGGACCGCGCGGAACAGGCGCTCTCGGACGTGTGGCGGGCGCTGGAGCACGACCCGAAGGGCCTCTTCGACGAGTGGCGACCGAGCCTCGATGGCAACGTCGATAGGGACCGCCTCACCAATGGCTTCTTCATCTTCCCCTGTTTCACGCGCAACTACTTCTTCGAGGGCGGAGGCAACTGGGACCTGCTGAAGCCGTTTGGCTTCCGGTTGGTGAGCGGCTGGTGGGGCATCGGCGTCTCGCCGGAAGGCGACCTGCAGCCCGAGAACATGGACCGGACCATCGAGACGTGCGTCGCCCACGGGTACAAGTGCGACATCGCGGTCGACGGGTCACAGGCTGCGACTTCACGATTGGAGAGCACGCTCGGCGAAGCGATCTACCTGCACAACCCGGCAGGCGAGTGGTCGCCCAGCGGCAACTGCCACAACACCATCAACCTCTGGCACCCCGAGGTTCGGCGCGTTGCGGCAGACTACCTGGCCATGGCCGCCGCACACTACGCTAACGATCCCGGTGTCGTCTCCTACGAGTTGACCAACGAACCGTCGCTGACCATCGAGAAGCGCGAGCACGGCTACGTGTACAAGTCGTTAGGCGTGGGCGGGTACAGCCGGGAGGCGCGCGCTGCGTGGGCGCAATGGCTGGAGGCAAGGTACGGCACAGTCGAGAAGCTCAACGAGCGTTGGCGGACGACGCATGCCACCTTCGCGGACGCTGCTCCGCCGGCTGACCTCAAGCCCCCACCGCCGGCCGACGCCACGACTGCCGTGCCGACCGGCCCGATCCACGACTTCCAGACGTTTCGCGCCGAAAGCCACGCCGATTGGTTCACTCAATGCGTCGCGGCGATGCACAACGGCGACCCGGGCAAGGCGGTCATCTCGCAGTTCTGGGGGGCGTGCATCGACCGCAAGGAGGCTGCACTCGACCTCGGCATCATGGCGGACCGCACGCCGTGGGACGTCTACGGCACCCATGACTGGCCCGGTGCCGGACCCGCGTCGCTGAGCCTCTACGCCGTGTCGATGAACCGCAAGGCGGACCGGCCACACTGGGAAGACGAGTTCATCTGGAGCCAGTGGGAGCACAAGGGCACGCCCGAACCGGTGATGCGTGCCGCCGTCGAACGCAACCTCTGGCGTCAAGTCGCTTGGGGCAAGCGCGGCATTTCGCTCTTCAACCTGGAGTCCGAATGGCTGCACAACGCGCCGGGCAACTGGAACAACTCGATGCTGAACATCGAGGCAGACCTGGAAGTGCCGCGCTACTCCGTCGGCGTCGTCCCGACGATCGAGCGGAAGGTGAACCTGTTCAAGGACATCCTGTACGGGACGCGCATTGTCGCGACGGACGTGGCGCTGCTGCGACCGACGACCGCGACGCTGGTAACTGCACCCGACCTCAGCGTCCGCGACGAGGCGCAGTTCGTCGCCGACCGGTTGCTCGAACAGAACGTGATGCCGCTGATGATCCCCGAGGAGCACCTCGCCGACGGCCTCGCGCCGGAGTCGAGACTGCTCATCGCGCCTTGGGCGATCAACGTTCCCGAGGCAGTGCAGCAACGAGTTGCCGATTGGGTGCGCGGGGGCGGCGTGCTCTTTGCCACGGGCCCGTTCGGGCTGTTTGATGCGTACGGCAAACCAAGTGGCACGTTGCTGCGGGCGGCGCTGGGCGACCTCGACTGGCGTTACGACGCCGGAGCGGGGAAGTGGACGGTAGCGGGCGTGGACCCACTTAGGGCCGGTGTGGAACGGCGCAAGGTGGACGGGGTCGACGGAGCGGACATGCTTGTAGGGGGCCTCGGCGCGGGCCGCGTGTACGTGTTGCCGGACCGACTCCAACCTTCGAAGCAGACGGCTGTGCTGCAGAGCGTCCTGGACGAAGTCATTCCGGTCCGTCAGGTCCGTACGGACCTCGACAAGCTGGAGATCCTCCCGCGGGCGTCGACCGACGGCGAGCAGTTCCTCTTCGTGACGAACCTCGACGCTACTGGTGGGAGGGCAGGCACAGGGACCGTGCGCGGCGCGTTTGACACGATCGTCGACCTGTCGTGCGAAGCGCGACCCCGCGTGCCGGTGGAGCACGCGCCCGGTGTCACGGTTGTGCCACTCAACCTGCCACCGGGCGGCGCGGTGTTCCTGTCGCTGGGGCGGCCGAGTCAGGCAACGGCCGCTCCATGAGCTGAACTGCAAGTTCACCCCCTCAGCCCTGACGCGCCTCAAGCCATGCCAGCGCCCGCGCGTAGTCCTCGGGCGTGTCGATGTCCAGACCGATGCCGCTCTCAAGGACGGGGACTTCCGTGATCTGGCCGGTATGCGCCTCCATCACCCCGCGCAGGCCGCGCTCGCCGCACCACTCCAGCACCATTGGCAAGAGATCGGCCGTAATCACCACGGGATGCCCCCAGCTCCCCTCGAAGGTGGGGATATAGAACCGGTCGCGCGGTCGCCCTTCCGTCTCCCACGCCGACCGCAGGCTGACGACTACCTCCGGCGTCAGCGTCACGTTGTCGCCCACGAACAGCACGACGCCTGCGGCTGTTCCCAGCACTTCCCGGATGCCCCGACACACGGAAGAGAACATGCCGCCCTCGCGGTAGTCGGCGTTGAAGGCGGGTCGGGCGTCCGCGGGAAGGTGAGCGCCAATGCGCTCAGCCTCGTGCCCCAGCACCACTACCAACGGGCTCAGGTCCGAATCGCGTGCGACCGCCACCGCCTGCTCGATCACCGTATGCTCTCCGAAGGGCAGCAGCGGCTTCAGCCGGCCCATCCGGCGCGATTCGCCTGCAGCAACAATGACGGCGGCCCAGCGGGCGCGCGACGCGGTCTCTCCGGCACCCGGCATGTGCCTACCTCCCCTCCCCGCCGACTGTCACTCCGCGGGACACCCGCATCGCCTCCACGCTGTCTGCGCTTCCTTTGCGGCGAACAGCGATCATCTCAGCGATGATGCTGACGGCAATCTCCTCGACGGTCACAGCGCCGAGGTCGAGGCCCAATGGCGTGTGAACCTCCGTCAACCGTTCCGAGGTGGCGTGGCCACCCTCGACGAGTTGCTCGAAAATCAGCCTGATCTTGCGCCGGCTGCCGATCATGCCGAGGTACCTCGCTGGGGAGTCGAGGCAGGCGCGAAGGGCCACGGCGTCGTGGCGGTGCCCGCGCGTGACGATCACCACGTAGGTCTCCTCGTCAATGGGGTACCGCGCAACCGCCGACTCGATGTCGTCCACGACTACGTCTCGGGCGTCCGGGAATCGCGCGCGGTTGGCGAACTCGGCGCGGTCGTCTATCACGGTCACGTCGAACCCCGTGAGCGCGGCCAGGTGCGCCAGCGCCTGGCCAATGTGGCCTGCGCCCGCAATCAGGAGCGTGCAGCGCGGGACGTGCGGGTTCAGGAACACCTCGACAGTCTGCGCCTCGAACTCCAGCGACTGCAGGTGAGCGCCCTCGTGCCCAAGCGCTGCCTCGGCATTCCGGTGGAGACACTGACACAGGTCAGCCGGCAGCTCCGTCGCGAAGACCTGTTCCCCGTCGAGCAGGCAACGTCGCCCGAGCCACTCAGTGCGGTCAGCCTGTACTACGGTCGCGGCGACAACGGGGACTTTCTCGGCGCGGAGTTCGGCCAGTCGCTGGAACAGGGCGAGGGCGCCGGCGCCAAGTGGCTGGAGGAACACCCGCGCAGTGCCGCCGCAGAGCAGCCCATCGTCCCAGCCAAAATCCTCATCGAGACGTAGCTCAAGGAGTGTCGGCTCACCCGTGTCAAGGGTCTGGAGTGCCCGCCGCCGCGACTCGGCTTCCAGACACCCGCCCCCCAGTGTCCCCACGATCCGGCCGTCGCGCAGAAACAACGCCTCGGCGCCGGGCTTCTGCGGCGTGGAGCCGCGCGTCTCCACGACTGCCCCGAAGGCGAGTTGCTCACCGGCGTTCAGCAACTGAACGAGTTGGGTGCAGCGGTCCAGGTTCATGGCTATACTGCTCCGTGAAGCGTGCCCCAAAGGCCGGGAGTCAGTATGCCCCATCCTGGCTGCCCGAGGAAGCGTGCCGCCGTGACCGCCAAGCCCACGCTGGAGGTATCCTACTTGAAGCTCTTTCCCCTCGTTGCCGCCGCGGTCGTCTTGTCGGCACTCGCCGTCCTGGCAGACCAGGCCGGCGAGCAGCGCTACTACGCCCACGGGAAGGTCGAGGACGCCAATGGCGTCATCGCCCCCTGGTACCAAGGGCAGAACGGCCAGTGCGACCTGCGCGTGCGAATCGCCGCCGAGACGTTGAAGCGGTATCCGTGGGTCGGGGCCGACAAGTCCGTCACGCCCGGTCCGCACTTCGTGTTCAACGGGCACTGGAGCATCGCCGCCGACGGGGCGATCACGGTGCCTACTGAGGTGGCCGACTGGAACGATGGCGACCTCGGCCAGCGCGCCGCGTACGTTCTCGCGAGTTTGATCGACTACTACCGGTACTCGGGCGACCCGGCCGCAGTCTCGCTGCTTAGCGTGTTCGCCGACTTCCTTCTCGACCACTGCCAGACGACAGCCGACCACCCGTGGCCGCGCTTCCTCATCAGTTGCCCCACCAAGGGGAAGCACTACGCCCAGGCTGACCCCACCGGGTTCATCCAGTTGGACCTTGTCGCGGAGGCCGGTACCGAGCTGGTGCGCGCGTACGAACTGACCGGCAACAAGCGGTGGCTTGACGCGGCCCTTCACTGGGCCGAGCTGCTCGCTGAGAAACGCGGCCGCGAGCCCGGCACTCCCCCGTGGGGGCGCTACGCCAACCCGGAAGACGTGCCGTGGGGCAAGAGCCCGACTGGGAACCTGCAGACCGGCGGCGTGGCGTTCCTGCTGGCGTTCTTCGACCAGTTGATCCGGTTGGGCTACACCGGCAGCAACGATTGCCTCGTCGACGCACGCGAAGCCGGCCGGGCGTATCTTCGCGATCAGCTCCTTCCGCGCTGGACGGTGGACGACACGTGGGGCCGCAACTACTGGGACTGGGAAGATCCCGTCCATGCGGAGAACGTGACCGAGTGGGTGGTGCAGCAACTCCTGGACCATCCCGACGTGTTCCCCAACTGGCGCGCCGACGCCCGGAACATCCTGTCGCTGTTCCTGAACCGCACCAGCGTGTCGCCGAACTCCCGAGGCGACGTGTATTCCGGCGCGTGGGCGTACCCCGAGTCGTCCGGCTGCTGCGGTCGCTCGCTCTGGTACGGGCCGCTGGAACTGGCGCCGATCTACGCCAAGTACGGCGTCCTTGTCGACAGCGAGTGGGCGCGGGAGATGGGCCGCCGGCAGATGCTTCTTGCCACCTACGACATCCACGAGACCGGCGTGGTGGAGGACAACCTCGATGGCGGTCAGATCGTCGCCGGCGGCTGGTTCAAGATCGCTCACCCGATGGCACTCAAGCACGTCCTCCACGCGATGGCCTGGCTACCCGAGGAGTTCGGCGCCAACCGGGAGAACCACCTCGTGCGCACCGATTCGGTGGTCCGTTCCGTAGTCTACGGGGACGGGCGCGTAGCCTACACGACGTTCGACGCGCCGCCCCCGAGCGTGGACGTGCTCCGACTGGCCTTCCGGCCGCTCCGCGTCACTGCTGAGAGCAAGCCGCTTGGGGAGCGACAGCAGTTGGACGCGAACGGGTTCCAGTTGACGCCGCTCCCGGGCGGCGACTTTGTTCTGACGATCCGCCACGACGGCTGTTTGGAGGTGGTTGTTGAGGGCGACGACCCGCAGCAGGTTGCCGACGATTCGGCGCTGCAGTACCAGGGCGACTGGTCGGCCGTCCAGCACTCGGATGACTGCGGGGGCGGAGTGCATTCGACTTCGACGACCGACGCAGCGGCGTCCTTTGACTTCACCGGCAACCAAGTCCGGCTCGTCGGCGCGGTTGGTCCTGTCGGTGGGACAGCGGACGTGTACCTCGACGGGACGAAGCAGCTCGCAGGTATTGACTGTTGGTGCCCGCAGGAGCGGCGGCAGCAAGTCCTGTACTACAAGAACGGCCTCGCGCCGGGCAAGCACACCCTCAAGGTGGTCGCACGCGGTGAGAAGAACCCACTGTCGCAGGGCACGACCGTCTCAGTGGACGCCGTCCAGTGGTCGGCCGCCGAAGGGCGCACCGGCTTCGGGGAAGGCGGCGGTCCTACTGAAGCACAACGGGTCATCTTTGGCTATACGGACCGCACGGACTCTGTGGACTCAGCCGGGAACGCCTGGCGACCCGCCACCGAGTTTGTCGGCCAGTGCGGGAACATGGCCGATGTCGTAGTTAGGTCGTGGTGGACGACGCCCCAAGCAGAGCGGATTGCCAACACGCCGGATCCAGAGCTGTACCGACGCGGCGCCCACGGCCGCGACCTCACCGCCTACTTCACCGTCGGCCCTGGAAGCTACCATGTGCGACTCAAGCTGGCGGAGACTCGCGACGTTGAGCTTCACCGCCGCCTGTCCACAATCGAGGTGAACGGCAGTGAGGTCGTCGAGGGTCTCGATATCGCCGCAACGGCCGGCGGCCTGAACAGGGCTGTCGACCTGGTCTTCAACGACGTGCGCCCAAAGAACGGCGTCATAGCCGTCCGCTTCCGAAACCGTCACGCCGGCGAGGCGATCATCCAGGCGATCGAGGTCGGGCCCGGCGACGGCGGCCCGGGGGCAAAGCCCGTGGTGGTTGACCTCCCCTGGGAGCCTGAGTTGGTTAACGCCGGCTTCGAGGACGGCGTGGCCGGCGCCACCGGCAGCGACGGCTCGACCACCGGCGGTCTCGGCTGGACATACGTGTTCCAAGGGAAGAAGCGGAGCTACGTCTGGGGCGAGACCGGATTCGACATCCACCCCGACTGGGGACCGCCGATGCCGCGCACCGCCAAGGAGGCGCTGCGCACCCATACCGACGGCGAAGGGCACAACCTGGTCTACCAGGACGTGGAGGTGCGACCGGCCCAGACGTACACAGCTTCCGTCTGGGTGCGCGCGCGCGACCTGCACGGCAAGGGGTTCGGCACCACGCCCGGCGACTCCGCGGGGCTACTCCTCTACGAGTTGGACGCCACTGGAGCGATCCAAGCGAAGCACCCCAAGAGGGCGCTCAGAGAAGCAGGCGAGTGGGTGAAGCTGGAGACTACATTCGCCGCCCGACCCGACACGCGCACGGTCCGGTTCGTCCTCGACACCGTGATCGGGTGCAAGTACGACGAGGGCAGCGTCACCTACGATGACTGCGCGTTAGTGGCGCAAGCGAAGACCGGCGGGTAGCCAAGCTGCTCGCCTCTTCGTCACCGTGGCGCGGCAAGCAGGACCTCTCCGTGCCGCCGCGAACCGTCCCGATCCAAGCGAGGGGCTGCCCGTTGTGAACGCTGGCGGACGACAGCCGATCGAGCGCGCAGGGAACGTCAGACTGGAGGACGAGATGGACCGAAGGCAGTTCGAGAAGATCACGAGGCTCTCCCCGTTTGCGCTGATGCTAAGTGTGGCGGCGTCAACGCTCTCCACCCACGTTGTCCGCCCCTGCCACGCCGAGGAGGCCGCCTACCTGCAAGCCACTCCTGCAGCCCTCCAGTGGTTCCGCGACGCCAAGTTCGGCGTGTTCCTTTGCTGGGGACCGTGCAGCATTGCGGCGGAGGAGATCGGCTGGTCGCGCAACGGGCCGCGGCCGGGGATCGGCGACGCCGGAGGCGGCGTGCCGCTGGAGGTCTACGACAACCTCTACAAGCAGTTCAACCCGACCGAGTTCGACGCCCGGGAGTGGGCGCAGACGATGAAGGACGCTGGGGCGAAGTACATGATCTTCCTGACAAAGCACCACGACGGGTTCTGCCTGTTCGACACCCAGTACACCGACTACAAGGTGACCAACACCCCGTTCAAGCGCGACGTGACGAAGGAGCTGGCCGACGCCTGCCACGAGGCGGGGATCCGGATCTTCTGGTACTACTCCCAACCCGATTGGCACCACCCCGACTACCGCACGGCACGCCATGCGGACTACATTCGGTACCTCCACAACGAGATTCGCGAGTTGTGCACCAACTACGGGAAGATCGACGGGATCTGGTTCGACGGGCTGGGCGGGAAGGCCGACGACTGGAACACCCCGGAGCTGTTCAAGCTGATCCGCACACTCCAGCCCGGCATCCTCATCAACAACCGTGCCGGCGTTCCCGGCGACTTCGACACGCCGGAGCAGCGCCTGGGCCAGTTCCAGCTCGACCGCCCGTGGGAGAGTTGCATCACCATGAGCACCGGCTGGTCGTGGCGCGGCGAGGGCGCGTCCGTGAAGACGCTCAAGGAGTGCCTCCACCTGCTCATCAAGTGCGCCGGCGGCGGTGGCAACCTGGCGCTCGACACCGGCCCCCTGCCCGACGGCCGCCTCGACCCGCGCCAGGCGGCCAACTACCGGGATATGGGCAAGTGGCTGAACAAATACGGCGAGAGCATTTACGCAACGACCGGCGGCCCATACAAGCCCGGACAGTGGGGTGTCTCCACGCGCAAGGGCAACACGGTCTACCTGCACGTGCTGGAATGGTGGGGCGACGACCAGCTCAAGCTGCCGCCGCTGGGCGGGAACGTGCTCAAGTGTCGCGCGCTGACCGGCGGGGAAGCGACGTGCGCACAAACCGCCGACTCGCTGACGGTTCACCTGCCGAAAGCAGACCAGGAGGACCTCGACACCGTCCTCGCCCTTGACCTCGACGGACCCGCCGCCGCCCTCAAACCAATCTCCGCGCTCGAGACCGGCTCAATCGCCCAAGGCAAGCAGGCAGCCGCCTCCGCCGAGTGGAGCGCCGACTACAGCGCCGCCAAGGCATTCGATGGCGACGAAGACACCCGCTGGGGCGCCTCGCCCGGATCGACCTCGGGCTGGCTGGAAGTCGACCTCGGCAAGCCGATGGCGTTCGACCGGGTCGTCATCCTGGAGGCTCCCTGGAACCGCGTGCAGAAGTTCCAGTTGCAGTACCGCGAGGGCGACACCTGGAAGACCTTCCACGAAGGCACGACGCTGGGCGAGTTCCGCCTCAAGTTCGCCCCCGTCACCGCGCAGCACTTCCGGCTCAACGTGCTGGAGGCCAACGAAGTCCCGACGATCTGGGAGGTCCAACTCCTTGCGCCGGACAAGTAAGTGGGCGGCCACCGCCCCCAACTCCCGCGCCAACACCTGCGGGTTGCGGCAGACGTGGAACGTCCACCGCCCGAGCTGGCCCCAGTTGTTGACCGCGCGGACCCACTTGCTTGCGGCTGTGGGCTTCGTGGGGTCGTGGTCAGACTGCTCAAGAGTGCTCGAGGCGGTTGAGCGTGGCGACCGACCCTGTGGGCCCGCGGTCGGATCAGGCGCCGCCGCGTAGCTGGTCAGGGTTAGCCAAGTCCACGCCCAACGCTGTCAGGTGCTCGTTCCCCGGGTGATCCGGCGCGACGACGGGCACGCCCCAGTTCACTGCCTCGCCGCACAGTCGCTCGACCATCCCGCCCGGGGAGGCGTGGATGACGACAACGCGCTCGGCCAGCGCCGCGACGAGCCGGTTGCGGTGTGCTGTCATCCGGGCGTCCGGGCGACGGGGGCCGTCCACGAATGGTGTCACCAGCGCGAGTCTGCCCGCCTCAATCGCCTCCCGCAGCTCCGGCGGTACTTGCGTCAGCAGCTTGCGCGCCAGGCACATGACCAGGGGACCCGTTCCCCGCAGCAACACCCGCAAGCACTCGCGCTCAACCGGCGACTGGAAGCCGCTAACGACCGGTGTGCCTGTTTCCCGCCACCGCTGCGCCAGCTCGTGGGCTTGGAGGATGAGCGCCCCGGGGCAGCGGCGGGAGCAGAGCAGGGCGGTCAGCGGGAGGCGGAGGAGTTCGGGCTCGCCGAGCACGGCGAGCGGTTCAGAAACGCCCCCAACCGGACGCAGCCGCAGTTGCTCGGGGTAGCGCGGGTCTTCGTTCGTCAGGTAGGTCGGCTGCATCTTTGCCCAGTGCTTCGCCGCAGGATCTACGCCGCCACAGCGTACTCCACCGACCGGGGGTTCTCGACTCGCTTCGAGGCGTCGAGGATCTCCATACCAACGAGATTCCCCACCCGGTCATAGTCCAGGACGACCCCGGGCTTATCCTCATCGCTCTCCTCGATGGGTGCAGAGCTGAACTCCAACCGCAGCACGTCCACTTCGGGATCGTAGGCGATTCTCACGGGCTGGTCCTCCAGTACTTGCGGATCCGCGTTGTCCGGTAGATGGTTACCACCAGCGGCGGCGAACGGGCCGGAGTTGTGAGGGTAACAGGCTGACGATGGCCCTGTGTGACTCTTCCGATCCAGCGGCACCGGACCGCTCTACAGCAGCTCCCGGAACTGATCAACGCTCAGGTCGGCGTCCCGGAGGATCGCGTGCAGCGTGCCCACTGGCACGGTCCGCCCCTTGCGACACGGCACGGTGAGGCGGCGACCATCGGCGCGGCGGTACAGGTGCAGGTGGCTGCCCCGCTGGCGCTCCTTCTCGAACCCAGCCCGCGTCAATGCGCGGACCAGCTCCGTGCAGGTGACTCGTGCCAGCTTGCCGCTCATGCCGGCACCGGCACCGACAACCGGGTGATCACCAGAGGCTCACGCTGCTCCGGGGTCGGCTCACCGGCTGCGACCAAGCACTCCACGTGCAAGGCGATCGCTTCGGCGAGGTTGGCGCGAGCCTCCTCGATCGTGTCCCCAAACGTGTGGCAGCCGGGCAGCGCTGGGGCAAACGCATGGAACCCCTCCTCGTCTGGCTCGATGACAACCGTGAACTGCCGGATGGTCACAGGCACACCTTGCCTTCGGCCGCCAGGGCGACTGCGTGTAGCGGCTCGGACGCCATTATAGGCCCTCTCAGCCCACCCGGGAAGTCGAAGCCGACAGCGCTCGTTGCTTCGCCAGACACGGGGCTATGCCTCCTCCCCGCCCTCCCGCCCCATCCGATACTTGAGGTCGTAGTTGATGATGAAGTCCAACTCCTCGTCGGTGAAGCCGTAGTGCTGGGCGAGGAGGCAGTCGAGCTGGTCGAGGAGGGGCTTCGACTTCCCGCAGAAGAACTCATCGTAAGCAATCGTGTCGCCGGCCTTGGTCTCGATGGTCTTTCGCTCAGCTTGGGTTCTGAGGTCGTCCATGAGCCGCCGGTTGACCTCGATGAGTTGGTCCCCGCTTGCCGGGTGGTCGGGCAGGGGGAAGCCAGACGCAAGTCGGTCACTGACGTGGAAGCAATCGCCATAGCCCACGAAGTACGCATAGAAGAGACTGCTATTGAGCAGTGCACACGCGCCGTGGGCCGCGCCTTCGGACTCGAAACGCAGGTACCGTCCATGCGCTGGTGCGCCAACCGTCCCGTTCTTCGCGTAGAAGGGAAGCCCGACAGTTGCCTTGGCCCAGTACCGGGTTGCCTCTTGGTAGAAGATGAAGTTTTCTGCGTGTCTCCCCCGAAGCACAGAACCGACCGTATTCGCCGAACGTGCGGCGAGCCGCTGAAACACTGCCGGCTCGCTCTCGGTTGAGAAGCGAGGGAACTGGTCTGGGCAGAGCGGCACATCGGCGCAGACCGTGTAACCCAGGCGCTCGAACAGACCGTGGCGTGCCTGGCTGTGCCAGCGAATGTAGCCTGTCGTCGCGAGTTCGTTGCCCCGGTGAGATTTGTGGCCTGGCGCGCGCGCCACGAAGACCACGCTTCGGCAGTTCTGCAGACCCTCGAACAGCTTCCCAGGTCGATCGTCGAACGACGCAACATGGAGACAAAGGCTGCTGCGTCGCATGAGGCGCCGTGCATCCGCCATACGTGACGAGCTGGAGAGAGGCAACTGGACGATGAAGCTCAACCCGCCGTTCCCCGAGCGAAGCGCCAGACAACGCTCAATGCACAGCGCGTAGAGATTGCCGCAGTTCTCCGTCGCGTAGCCACGCACCGTGTACTCACGCTTGACGGCGGAGTACTCCTTCCACGGCGGATTCCCGATCACCACGTCGAACCCACCGCTCTTCATGATCTCGTGGAACTCGACGAACCAGTGGAAGGGCTTGTGGGAGCGGAGCCAGTTGGCGTAAGCACCGTCCTTGCCGTCCTGAAGGGACGCTTGACAGTAGCCCAGCGCATTCATGCCTGGGTCCCGGTCGGCGCTATCCTTGCCAGAGTCCCGTGGAACTCCGTGAGTTCCGAGGGACGACTGATCGTCGGAGCGTTTGGCGTTCAGTCGTCCTTTCAGGACTTGGTGGTGGTTGGCTGTGTCCTGATCCCCAGGTTTGAAAACCTGGGCTACTCTCCTGCCGTCCCTTCGGGACGAAGGGCGATTGGCCGCCGTCAAGGACAACTTGCCGGGGCTGTCATGCCGCCCCGTTGGGGCGGGGGGAACAGCTACGCCGTACTCGGTCGCCAGGTATACCCGCGAAGGTTAAGAACACACCGAAGTCCCGGTGCGACTTCGGCTCCGTCTGGGAGAATACCCTCTGTCCTACGTCTGCTGCACGCCTGCCGGGGAAGTTCCGCGAACTTCCACTTCGGTGTGTTCTTAACCTTCGCGGGTATAGGTCACCGGCTGACCTTCGTTCAGGAGCCGGTCGAACAGGTCGGGTACCTTGCCAAGCAGGTCCTGGTTCAAGGTGAAGGGCGGCGCCTCGTCGACTGTGTCGCCCTCGCCGCCGGCGTAGCGTCCCAAGGCTTCGAACACGCCCCGTACTTGGGCCGTCTCGGTTTCCAAGCGCGCGCAGCCCAGGAACCGGGTGAAGTACTGTGCCGGCTCCGGCCGGGTTTGATCATCGTGAACCTTGAGCGCCACATCGGGCCGGTCGGGGTGCGGCATCAGAGCGGACTTGTAGAGGCGCTCTTCCCCGGGCTCCGGGAGGCAGTTGTCCAACGCCCGAATGTCGATGCCGAAGCTTGCGCGGGAGGTGGTGAGCTGAACCTTGTACGCTTCTGCCGGCCGGAATTTGAACGCTGCGAAATACTGCCGCTCGCTCTCCCGGTCGCGGAACACCGTGACAGCGAACACCCCCGTCGACGCAATGACCGGCGACTCGGCGTGGAGGGCTGTGGCCATTTCACACGATACTGCGAAACACGAGGCGTCGTCACCCAGAGCGCGTTCCCGCCACTTCGGCAGGGGCGAATCCGCCAACAGATTTGCCGCCCGCGTGCGCCGGGTTTCCGTCGGCCGCAACAGCTGACCGACGTGCCGCTTCACGAAGTCAATCAGCTCGCCCCGCAGCTCCGCCAGCGGCAGCGGCGCCTCGGACAGCGTGGGCGCTTGTTGCTGCGGGTCGAGGACGTGGAGGCAGAGCGTCTTCAGGTCGAGGTGGGTGGACATGGAAACTCCCGGGGGCATCGAGGATGCTTGGCTCTGGATCGCGGCGCCTGGCGCGGGCGTGCGGTTGGGAGCCAGCGCCCGGCAATCGCTCAGCCGCCTCCCCAGCACTCGACGGTTCCGTCCTGAAGCGCGATGAAGAGCCGACTCTCGGCAACGGACATGCCGTCGAAGACCGGTCGTGCAGACAGCGGGTACTCGCTCAGCGTCGTGCCCGAGGCGGCCGACACCAGCCGCAGGAAACAGCCGGCTGCGCCGGTGAAGCCGGCGAGCGCTTCGCTCTCATTGGTGAAGCTGAGCCTCGCCGTGTCCTTTTTGCCGAGGTCGGGCGGTCCGGCCACTGCGAGCTGATCGGGTGTCAGGACCAGTGCGCGGACGATCAGGGAATCGGGGTTCGACCAGAGGAACGCCTTCCCCGGCTGCTTGCCGGGTTGTCCGCGCCGTTGCTCCGCGGGGGTTGGGCCGGCGCTGTCTCGGTTCCTCGCAAAGAGGTGATAGGCGTCGGCTTTGTGCCCGGTGGCGCCACTGCTGATGGTGATCCGGCCGTAGCCGCAGACGCGGCTGTCGTCGAAGCTGAGAATGCGGCCGAACGGCGCGTTTGCCGCAGCATTCGCCCAGCCACCCCAGCCGGTGGCGACGTCCGTGCCGATCAACCAGTAGGAGCGAACGAACCACTCTTCCCCAAGGAACCCGCCGATGGAGAAAAGGTGTGGCACGGTGGGCGCCGCCTGCTGACCGGAAGCATCGAAACGGACATGCTTCAGGAACACCGACTCGCCGTCACCGGAGAGAACGTCGGCAAGTGTACCCTCCATGTCGAAGCCTTTCGGCCCTTCCTTGCCGAGCTGCTTCCCGGTTTCCGGGTCGAGGTGATAGAGGGAGGTTCGCCCAAGCTCCGCGCCGGTGAGCGGGTTCAGGCGATAGAGAACGAGACCGCCATCGACGTAGCTGGAGCGGCCGGCGAGGACGTAGAGGACGTCGTTCTGAACCAGGACTGCGCCAGACACCGGCCACAGCGACTCCAGTTGACCGTAGACGTTCGCCAACTGCTCCTGTGGCGCCGCCCGGAAGCGCCAGACCAGAGCGCCGTCTGTGGCGCGGAGGCAGTACACAAAGCCGTCGCCGGTACCGAAGAGTACCCGCCCCTGGTAGATCGTCGGCGCGCTGTCGATGCGGCCCGAAGCCGTGTAGTGCCAGCGTTCCTTGCCTGTGGCGGTCTCCAGGGCGTAGACGGTGTGGGTGTCTGTTGCGGCAACCACGGTGGTTTCGCCGCTGACCACCGGCTGGGTCAGCTTCCCGCCGAGGGTCGCCGTCCAACTCCGCCTCAGCGAGGTCGGCAGGTTCGTGGCCGCCGTTCCACTGCGGGCGGCGTCGTGGCGGTAGGCGGGCCAGTCGGCCGGAGTTGGCGCTGCGGCTTGCGACAAGTCGGCTGTCCCCCACGCCGGGCCGCGAGTCAGAGCGGGCGCAGGCGCGAAGGTCATCTGCGGCTTGCTCCCCCGCTGCGGCGCCAGCGCCAGGAATCCCTGTAGCTTCACCTTGTTGAAGCAGGCACACGCGTTGGGCGGCGCGTACAGCAACCCATTGCTCGGCATGATCCCGTACTGGCACGTACCTCGCACCCAACTGTTGTTGCCCAGCCAACCGTCCTGGAAGCTCACGAGCTCGATCCCTGACCGGCCGGTCAGCAGGAACTTCTCGGTGGCTTTGTCACGGTAGCAGCGATGGTGGGCCATGGCTACCGGGGCGCCCTTCCAGACGAGTGCCGTCCGCAACGCACCGGTCTGGAGGTCGTAGCCCGTGAAGTCGCTGCCGACCCATACCGTGTCGCCCACCACGAACACATCCACCGGCGAGTTGTAGCCTTCGCTGCACGGCACGGTCCAGAGCGGCCTGCCGGTTTGCGCGGAATAGGCAACCAGTTCGTTCTTCGGCTTCCGCGCGAAGCCCGGTTCCTCCCAGCCATGGACCGCCCAAGTCACGGAACCGTCCCGGGCGCTGCCTTGGGCAGGGTCCCGTTCGTCGACGACGCGGTCGGCACAGAGCACCACCTCGTCGGTCGCCACCAGGGTCGGGGCCGAGAACGACATGCGCTTGGCCGGCGTGGGACGGGGCGTCCGCCAACGCTCTCGACCGGTCCGGGCGTCGAAGCAGTGCACGCCGACCGTCGTCTGGCAGAAGAGGTTGTCGCCCTTCGCCGCCAACGTCAGCGGGAGGAGAAACTCGGCTTTGGGGAAGCGCTGGCTCCACAGTTCGCGGCCGGTCGCAGCGTCAAGCACGGCAATCGCCTGGAAGTCGGTCGGCGCCGGCTCGTTGCGTGCCGACAGACCGCCGCCGAGGCGGTTGGCTTCGGAGGTGCCGATAGCGAGGTAGAGCCGGCCGTTATCGACCAGGATCTCCTCTGTTCGTTTCGTGCCGGCATAGGTGTGAATCGTTTCCCCCGTCGTTGCTGACAGCGCCGTTACCGGCGCGTCCAACCCAAGCGTGACGTACACGCGGTCCCCGTCCGTCGCCAACCGGCGCGGCAGATGGACCGGCCCAGCTCGAAAGTGCCGGAGATGGTCGCTCCACAGCGGGATGCTTCGCTCCCAGAGCGGCATGCCGTTGAAGGCGTCCTGGGCGCGGAGCTTCCATTGACCGAGAAACCGGATGGAGACCAGCGGCGCCTCGTCAACAATGTAGAACAGCTTGCCTTTGGCCGTCACGCAGGCGCTCATGCTGGCCAGCTCTTCATGGCTGCGCCCCCACCGCGGCTCGGCGATCCACTGAATCGAGCGCGGCTGGTCGATCACTGCGTCCCGCGCGACCGCGTTGTTGTCGGGGCCGTGCAGGAAGTGTCGCCACTCGTCGATCGCTGCCGGCCACGGCTTGATCAGCGTCTGCCCGTTGATGAGCGCCACGCCCAACGGGCACAGCACCCGCATCAGCTCGCGCTCGGGCACTGTCGTCGGTCCGGCTGACACAATCACGTTCACCAAATTGTCGACGTAGGGCAGGTTCTGTCCGTTGAACTGCCGGACCGAGACCGGTCCATAGATGCCGCGGGCGCGCAGGTTCTCCCGGGCGCTCCGAACTTCGGCTTCATTCGTGGCGAGACCTTGGGCCAGGAAGCTGTCGCTCAACCGCAGCTTCGCGGTGTCCGTTCCGTCGCCGCACTCGAGGTGGACCACCAGTCCGCCGGGCACGCCCGTGTCTCGCAGAGAGGATACGAGGTCCGCGCTGCCGGTGGCAGGGACCAGCAGTGCGAGGATGAGCCAGAGGTGTTTCACGATCGTTGCTCCTTTGGACACGGAAGCCTCTCGCAGCCGCGAACGCCACCCCAGCGGACCGCCGTGCCGGTCAATCTCCGAAGACAATACAGCACTTGCCGCAGTCTCCGGCGGCGGCCAACTCGTAGGCGCGGGCAATTTGGTCGAGCGGGAAGAAGAACTCGGGGTCGGAGGTCGCCTCGGGATGGAGGCGGTGTCGGTCGAGGAACTCGACCAAGTCTTCGAGATGCCGCGTACTGGTCACCCACGAGCCGTACAGTGTCAGTTGGTTGTGGATCAGCACCTCGGACACCTGGAAGTCCACGTTGTTGCCTTCCCCGACGAAGGCGCACCGGCCCCACCGGCGCGTGCCTTTGAGTGCCAGCACCCGCGCGCTGGGCGCCGCCGAGCAGTCGATGGAGCGCTCGCATTTGTGCCCGCCCGTCAGGTCGCAGATCGCGCTGAGGATCTCTTCTTCCCGCAGCTTCTTCACATTGAAAGCGTGATCGACGAGCCCCTTGGCGCGGGCGCGGCGCAGTCGGGCTTCCGACAGGTCGGTGCCGATGACCAGCGGCGCCCCCAAGGCTTTTCCCAGCATCGCCGCTGCCAGCCCCACCGGCCCGAGACCAGTGATCAGCAGGTTCGTGCTCCCGTCGATGCCCATCCGGGTGAGGGCTTCCCACGCCGTGCCGAATCCGCAGGCACAGAACGCACCATCGATGAACGTCAAGCTGTCTGCCAGCGGGACACAGACATTCTCTTCGGTGACCAGGTAGGGGGCGTGGCCGCCGGCGCGCTGCCAGCCGTGGGCTGCGCGGTGCTTCGAGCTGGTGCAGGAGATCAGGTAGCCCTCCCGGCAGTCCCAGCAGTTGCCGCAGCCGGTGATGTGGTAGACAATCACGCGGTCGCCGACTTTGCGTTGTTTCACCCCGGGACCGACTTCCACGATCTCGCCTGCCGGCTCATGACCGGCGATGGTACCCGGTTGGTACCCTTCGGGTCCCTTGCCCAGGTGCTCGCGGTAGATGCAGCGGATGTCGCTGCCGCAAATGCTGGAAGCCCGCACCTTGATCAGCACCTGCCCGGGACCGGGCTTCGGCACAGGGAACTCGCGAATCTCGACGGTGCTGTTGCCGGGCAGAATCGCGCCTCTCATGGTGTGACCGGCGACAGACTCCATGTGGGCATCTCCTTGCAATCGGTGGCGAACTTCTCAAATCGAAGGGTAACCGGTTTCTTCGGTCTTGACAGCCTGACTCGGCGGCGTTGCAGGCTCCCCTCCAGCCTGCGGCCGGGTCCGCTGTCCAGGGCAATCGCACGATGGGGGTATGCAGTTGACTCTCGTACACGCTATATGTAGAGTAGTGGTTCATGGAGGACTACCCGCGGACGATCCTGGACTTCGAGGAGCGATTCCACTCGGAGGCATCGTGTCGCGAGTATCTCTGGCAGCTTCGGTGGCCGGATGGGTTCCGTTGTCCTCGATGCGGCGGCAGCAAGGCCTGGTGGCTGCGTCGGGACCTGTACCGCTGCAGCCATTGCGATCGTCAGACTTCGGTGACGGCGGGAACCATCTTCCACCGGAGCCGCACGCCGCTACGGGTGTGGTTCCGGGCGCTGTGGTACGTGACGAATCAGAAGCACGGGGTGAGTGCCCTGGGTCTGCAGAGAGCCCTCGGACTGGGGAGCTACCATACTGCTTGGACGTGGCTGCACAAGCTGCGGACGGCCATGGTCCGACCCGGCCGAGATCGGCTGGCCGGGACGATCGAAGTGGACGAAGCCTACCTCGGTGGAGTGAAGCCGGGCAAACCGGGACGCGGAGCTGCCGGGAAGGCCTTGGTGTTGGTGGCAGCTCAGGTAGAGGGTACCCGGATCGGCCGTATTCGGCTGCGTCGCATCGCGGATGCCTCCGCCGCCAGCTTGGAACAAGCCCTCACAGAGACTGTGGAACCAGGAAGTGTGATTCGGACCGACGAGTGGAGCGGCTACACGAGCAACTTGAAGACACTGGGATACCATCACCAAGTCGTGCACAAGGGCGCCGAGGTGGGCGACAGTCGCCTGCCCCGAGTGCACCGAGTGGTGGCGTTGCTGAAACGCTGGCTGTTGGGGACGCACCAGGGCGCCGTGCGGGCCTCGCACTTGGACTACTACCTGGACGAGTTCACGTTCCGCTTCAACCGCCGGACCTCGCGCTCGCGAGGCAAGCTCTTCTACCGACTGGTACAGCAGGCGGCCACTGTCTCGCCCATTACCGAGAGCGAGATCGCGGGCGGCCGGACGCTGGGCTGACACACCATATATGGGGTGTACGAGAGTCAACTGCATACCCCCATCCGCGGGTTTGACGTGGTGCCCGGCCAACGGGCGGGCATGGGTGAATCCTCCACCCTCACAGCACCAGCCCGCCCAACGCTACGACACGTCCGGCAGTTGCGGGCCGGGTTCCGTCTGGTGGTGGTGGATGACGGTGCCTTCGATCATGGTGCGTTCGGGTGACCCGGGCGGGAAGGAGTTCTTCGCCACGGCGTACCAGGCGACGTTG
>Ga0210024_1000970_pt1 | contig 26253 bp, 27 predicted proteins | sample CryGeymeta201525_FD_183988 | JGI IMG/M metagenome (GOLD analysis project Ga0210024, IMG submission 183988) | Groundwater microbial communities from Crystal Geyser aquifers in Utah, USA - Crystal Geyser metaG 2015-25 (SPAdes) (version 2) | ecosystem: Environmental > Aquatic > Deep subsurface >...
CCGTGTAGCCGGCCGGGCCGGACCCGAGAATGATCAGGCGATGGTGTTGTGCAGTACTCATTACTTCTTGCCTCCAGGATTAAAATGTAACGACCTTATCCGATTCCACGACCAGGTCGTAAAGCCCTTGCATGGTAGAAGGGGTGCAGATATCGCTTCCAGCCAGATTGCGCAGTTTCATGCAGGTTCCGCAGGACAAAATGGTTCCTCCATTTTGTACAAAAGTGGTTGCCTGTCCCTTGATGTCAAAGCCGGGATCTTCAAGTCGGACGGTTTCCACGCCTTCGGCAGTCAGAAAGACCGTAACTTCATTGCTCTGGCTGCGTGAGAAATTGGCAAATCTCAAGGCAGTAAAGACCTGCTCAGGATTGGCCTGGGTTATGATGACAACGAATATCAATTTTTCCTCCTTTAAAGGGTTGAACCGTGTTTATGAAGATATGATAGATGAAGGAATTCTCTCAGCAGCTCCCGTTCCCTTCTTGTAACCATTCTTGATTCGCCTCAATCCGAATGGCCCGGAAACCCTCGGCGCGCAGAATTTCTACCGCCTCGACCGAAAGGACGCAATAGGGTCCCCGGCAGTAGGCGACGATCTCCCGGTCGCGGGGCAGTTCCGCAAGACGTCGACGCAACTCGGAAGGGGGATGGAAATGGCCCCGGGAATATGGCCAGCTTTGTACTCTTCCTCCGGGCGCACATCGAGAGCGACCGCCGCCCCAGTGGCAACACGCTCAAGCAAGGTATCCTTGTCCACTCCCTCCATGTCTTCTTTCCCTTGGAAGAACCTGCGGGTGATCTGTTCCACTTCGGCAAGCTGAGCCTCGGCCAGCAAACGCAGCGCATGAAAGAAATCGGTGACCTTCGGGTCGGCAATCCGATAGAAAACATGCAATCCGCGTTTATCGGCCTCGACGAGATGCGTTGCGCGCAATATCTGCAGGTGCTGAGATGTGTTGGCCACCGACAGGTTCGCCTCTCGAGCAAGAGTCTCCACCGAGCGTTCGCCCTGACAGAGAAGATCCAGAATCTCCAGTCGCTTCGGACTGCCGAGCGCCTTACCGATGCGGGCGAACTGATCATATAGGGCGTCCTGATACTTACGTTTTGGGCTTGACATGATGAACCTTCTCAACTATTCAATAAATTCCTTGAATAAAAACCATGACGCAGCGTCTTTGTCAACCCCAATATTTTGTCAGAGATGCTCTTGAAGGTGCTTTTGGAGTGGGAAGGCTGAGTTAATCGGATGGAATACCAAGACCTGGAAGAGGCGATAGGGGTCTTCTCCCTCACGTTTACAGCGACCCTGCAAGAGATCAAGTCCCGACATCGGACACTGGTGAAGCGCCATCATCCTGATGTCGGTGGTGATGATGGAAATGAACGAATCCGGCGGATCAATACCGCTTACCAGGTCCTCCTGGCCTACTGCCGCGACTACCGATATTCTTTCAGTCAGGAAGAATTCCTGGAGCAGAGGCCGGAGGAGCGGCTGCTCCAGGAATTTGTCCAGGACCCGATTTGGGGCGGTTAGAAACGAGCTACTGGGTTTCGGATAGACCCGGTGTGAATGGATATCTTGAGACCAATGTGGGTTTCGGGCTGGCAGGAGAACCGGACTGCTCGACTTTGGAGCCCACCTCCTTGCCGAGCGACCTGAACGCACAACTTACGAACTCAAAAAATCTTGCGATCCAGCCCCCGGTACTGAATCGCCTCGGCCAGGTGCGGCTGCCGGATGTGCTCTTCGCCGGCCAGATCGGCGATGGTCCGCGCCACTTTAAGAATCCGACTGTAAGAGCGCGCCGACATCCCGAGCTTGTCGACCACCATCTCAAGCAGTTTTTGCCCTGCTTCGTCGAGCGGGCAGAATTTACGGATGTGTCGGGCGGCCATGGCAGCGTTGGCGTGGAGGCCATAAGGGGCTAACCGCTCTCGCTGAATCGTGCGGGCTTTTTCTACCCTGGCACGGGTGGTTGCCGAAGATTCCCCTTCGACCGGATCGGCCAGATCCTTGTGCGGCACCCTTGGGACCTCGATCTGCAAATCGATTCTGTCGAGCAGTGGATCGGAGAGTCGCTGCCGATACCGTTGGATGTCGTGCGGTGTACAAGTACATAAGTTATTGAAATCACCGAGAAATCCGCACTTGCAGGGATGCGCACCCCTTTTATAAGTATCCTGAAGCCACATCGTCAATTCACAAAATCGAAATTCCCTATGGAATACAGCTTCCTATAGAGCTCACCAAAGAACCCGTCACTCTCGGCGACCACCTGCGCCGCCGCCGTTTTGCGCTTGGATTGTACCAGAAAGATGTCGCGGCACAGATCGGCGTAACAACCTCCACCATCTGGAATTGGGAAAATGGCTGGTCGTCGATCGCCTTGAGTTGCATACCGAAAGTTATTGCGTTTCTCGGCTACAATCCGATCCCTTGCCCGGAAGAGTTTATGGAACGGCTGGCCTGGTACAAAGAGGTCAATGGCTTGTCACTTGAGCGCCTTGGGGCTGAAATGGGTCGAGATCCTGAACAGTTGTCCGACTGGTTGAGTGGCCGGCACACGCCGTGTCGGCAAAATCGGGAGGAAATTGAGCTTTTCCTGGGAGGGTTTTCGATGGACTCGTAAGGACGGCTCTGTTTCATATTGCGATCTCCGACCTGCCCCGGTGTCCGGAATTGTTTTTATCATTGCTCGCGTCCCTGCCAGGGATCCCCCGGCAGAAGCGCGATTAGCCTGTCCATAACCTCGTCGAAGGCTAGATCAAAATCCCAGTTGCTATCGGTTGTCAGCAGCGGCTCGATGTCACGGGTAAACTGTGGGTCTGCTTTCTTCTCGAGCAGGTTCTGTTCAAACAACGCCCGGCTGATCTGGTGGCCGCCATGCTCCATGTAGTGCAGAAAAGACGCGACCACCCGCACTGCCTCGGGCGACGGGGTCCCCTGGCTGAAGGCATACCAGAGGTCAAAAAGATCCCGACCCTTTTTACGCTGGTAGAGGGCCCGGAGTTTGGTTCCCAACAATTCATCAAGGGAGTAGGTCAAAATCTCGGACTTCCCGCTGAACCAGCGCGATTCGACGGCGAATGGATGCCGCTCAAAACCGTGGTGAGTGAAATGCTCGCGAGAGTTGATCTCCACTTTGAGCCGCAAGGGCAGGCCATCTTCTGAATCAAAGCGATAAACCAGAGTCACGCGCCCTTCGCTTCGGCTGCGCTTTGGGATTCCCAGCCACGGATCGAGGCTTTCCCTCAATGCGTCCAGCACCGGTCCTATCGGTCCGGCCTTGACCTGAACGAGGTCGATATCTTCGGAATAGCGCACCGGAGGCAGATGCAGTTTGAACAGCGCCGTGCCGCCCCGAAAGGCGAGGTTTTCAGCCAGAAGAGGGAGCTTGAACATCTCGACCAGCGCCCGGCAGATAATCAAGTCCTGCTCCACCTGTGACGGTTGCAGCCATGGAGCATTCTGCCGCCACGCCGTGATATAGGCCCGTGGGATCAAATCTCGGTCTCCACTTCGGTATTGATAAAGACCCGCCAGCGGCTGTCGGTCTTCGCCCCCTTGATCTTTGCCGCTGGCAGCAAGGGGGTTGGAACCGGCTGCTTGTTGTCAACGTATTTGGCCAGAGGCAGAGTGATGTGCGAGGCTCCGACCAGATCCAGCAGATAACCCAGTCTTTGCGCCCAGGCGATAGGGGACAAGTCGGCTTCAGCAACCAGCTGCCGGGCGTCGACTTTCTCGGCGAGGTCAGCCAGGACGGTGGCAACGTTGTCCAGCCAGCCACAATGTTTGAAATAACCGACGAGATCGAAGGCGGTTGCCTCCGGGGATGAAAGCTTCAGGATGCCGGCAGGCGTATTTCGCGGTTGCACCGGAATAGCCTCGGCGTTTTTCCGGACAACAAATTCAACCTTGACCCTGCCGCATTCAATCGCACGACGGGGCCTGGCTACCACAACCTGAAAAACCTGGGGGCGATGGTGCGCTGCGCCATGGTACTCGGCCGCGCTCAAAAGCCCGGCGTAGTAGACCTCACCCAAGTGATCCATTAGATCGGGGATGAACTGCTCCGCCGGGAGGCAGCCCAGTGAGCGGTATTCAGGGGGAAGAACCACATAGAACCCGCGCTGGGGCATGGCGATGTCGCCCTTCTTGAGCGAGCGCCGGATGGCGGATCGGAGCGCCACCGGGGAAGAGCCCACCCTTTGTCTCAGTTCCTCGAAACTGAAACAAGACCGGCCCTCGGCAGCGAATTTTGAGATCGTCTCGGAGAACATGGAGCACCTATATGTATTGTTTGCAAAAACTAGCACTTTTCGGCACAATATGCAAACGATACATATAGATAGAACGCGTCCGGCCCATGCAGGAATAATTTTCGACTCATGAGCTTGAAATAACCGGTGTTGCCGTACAGACGCTCAGCTATTCTTGCCCCCTTTGCGCTCACAGCATCGCTTCCAGGTGGGGTCGCATCACCTTCTCCACCTGGCATACTCTGGTGTGGCCAAGCAACTTGTTCAGTTTGAACTTTCTTTTGGGGTTTGTAGCGTTTTAGATCTTCCAGAACCACATCAATGTCGGCTGAAAACCTGGCTGATCACCAACAATCCATCCCTGCACGACCAGCTAGGCCGCCGCGTCCCTGTTTTACCCCGCCGCCCGCGCCACCTCTTCCACCCAGGCCTGCCGCAGCGACAGGTGGCGCAGGAATTCGGCGGCATACAGGAACTGGTCTGATGGAACCGGCACATTGAGCTGTTCTTCGCCCCGCTGCACCGCAAGCGCATAACCGCTCTTGTCGTTACGTGTCCAGCACTCGACCTTCAGACGTGTCTGGACTTCACCCTCGGGGCCGCTGAAGGTGTGGTTGAGGCTTTCTTGGCCGCCGTCTTTGGCTATCCGCTGGATTTTACGGTACAGGGCGAAGGCTTCCGCCGGTTCGAGGATGAAGCGGATGGCGCTGCTGCCGCTTTCGAGGCGGAAGAAGCGCAGCAGGATGCGCCCTTCGGTCGGTTTACCTGCGCTGCGGCGCTCGTGGGGCGTGATGGCGACCCCGGCGTGCCGGGCGTAGATGGTGATCTGGGGAATCTTGTGCATAAAATACCCTCCGATGTGGTTGTTTTAAGACGGAACGGGGATAGTTTTACCCCAGTTTGCGATCCAAGCCGCGATACTGAATGGCTTCGGCTAAATGCAAGGTTTGGATCTGTGGGCTGCCAGCGAGATCGGCGATGGTTCTGGCCAGTTTGAGAATACGGGTGAAGCTGCGCGCCGAGAGGCCGAGCTTGTCGGTGACCTGTTCGAGCAATTTATCCCCCTGTGCATCGAGTTTGCAGAAGCGCCGGATATGGCGGGCCTGCATCTGGCTGTTGGCATGGAGGCCGAAGGCGGCGAGGCGCTCATGTTGAACTTGACGCGCCAGGTTGACGCGCTGGCGGATGGTCGCACTGTTTTCCACTGGGGCGGTGCCGGTGAGATCTTTGTGCGGCACCCGCGGGACTTCGATGTGCAGGTCAATGCGATCGAGCAGCGGCCCCGACAAGCGGCTGCGGTAGCGTTGAACCATGACCGGAGTACAGACGCAATCATGCTGAGGGTCGGACAGATAGCCGCAGGGACAGGGGTTCATGGCCGCGACCAGCATAAAGCGCGCCGGATAGGTGAGGCTGAGGGCGGCGCGACTGATGGAGACCTGGCCATCTTCCAGGGGTTGGCGCAGCATTTCGAGGACATTTTTCTTGAATTCGGGGAACTCGTCTAAAAATAAAATCCCCCGGTGAGCAAGGCTGACTTCGCCGGGGCGGGGGTAGCTGCCGCCGCCGATGAGTCCGGCGTCGGAGATGCTGTGGTGGGGCGAACGGAAGGGGCGGCGCCGCACCAGGGCGTCGTGGTTGGAAAGCAACCCGGCGACGGAATGAATTTTGGTGGTTTCGAGGGCCTCCTCGAAGGTGAAGTCGGGCAAAATGGTTGACAGGCGGCGGGCGAGCATGGTTTTGCCGCTGCCGGGCGGGCCGGACATGAGAATGTTGTGAGAACCGGCGGCGGCAACTTCGAGGGCGCGCTTGACCTGCTCCTGACCACGAACTTCGGCAAAATCGTCTTCGCCTTGACCGGTGCTGAGGGGGGCCAGATCAACCTCCTGGGTGAAGGGTGCCAGGCTGATTTCACCGTTGATCAGGGCCACAACCTGCCCCAGGTCGCGCACGGCGAAGATCTGCGGCCCTTTGGCGACGGCACCCTCGGCGGCGTTGTCTTCGGGGAGAATCAAGGCCTTCTGGGGCCAAGTGCGCGCGGCAACGGCAATGGGCAGGACGCCACGCACGGCTTTGATCCGACCATCGAGGGACAATTCACCGAGGAGCACGAAATTTTTCAGGGCGTGGGCGTCGACCAGGCCGATGGCACTGAGGAGGCCGATGGCAATGGGAAGATCGAAGGCTGCCCCCTCCTTGCGAATATCGGCGGGCGCCAGGTTGATGGTGATGCGGCGATTGGGGAATTCGTAGCCGGAATTTTTGATCGCCGATTTAACCCGGTCTTTGCTTTCCTTGACCGCGCCTTCGGGCAGACCAACGGTGGAAAACTGCGGCAGGCCTAAAGCAATATCGACTTCAACCTCAACCGGATAGGCGTCGATACCGATCAAGGCGCCTGAGGTGACTTTTGCGAGCATGCAACCCCCTCTCGATGTTTAACTGTGCGCAAGTTCATCAATATACTTTTCGGCCTGGGTGGCGGCGACGGCCCCGTCGCCAACCGCCGTGGAGACCTGTTTTAAAATGTTGGTGCGGCAATCGCCGGCCGCGAAGATACCGGACACAGAGGTGTGGGTGTTCTCGCCGGCTTTAATGTAACCGCTGTCATCCTGAGCAACGACACCATTGAGGAATGTGGTGACGGGATTGACGCCGATGGCAACGAACATACCAACGGCTTCAAGTTTGCGCTCGTCACCGGTTTTGAGATTTTTGACCTGGATCGAGGTCAGACCGCTATTGTCGGAACTCAGCCCGGAAACGACGGAATCCCAGACCATTTCGATCTTTTCATTGCTGAAGACCCGATTCTGCAAAATTTTGGTGGTACGCAGTTCATCGCGACGGTGCACCAGGTAAACCTTGTTGGCAAAGCGCGTTAGAAACAGGGCCTCTTCGGCGGCGGTGTCGCCGCCGCCGATCACCGCAATCGTCTGATTGCGGAAGAAGGCCCCATCACAGGTGGCGCAGTAGGACACGCCGCGACCCACCAGCCCTTCTTCACCTTCAATGCCGAGTTTTCTCGGATTGGCGCCAGTGGCGATAATCAGCGCCTGGCACTGATAGTCTTTGCCCTCAATGGTGAGGCGCTTAAGCGCCCCCAGATCTTCAATCTTTTCGACTTCGCCCGTCATGGTTTCCAGGCCGAACTCGACGCAGTGTTCCTGAAAACGTGCCATCAGATCAGGACCGTTTATGCCTCCGGGATAACCGGGCCAGTTTTCAACCAGGGTCGCGGTCATCATCTGCCCACCCATGATCATTTTTTCCACCAGCAAAGTTTTTAATTCTGCCCGCGAGGCATAAAGACCCGCCGTCATGCCTGCCGGGCCGCCACCGATGATAATGATGTCGTAGTCTCTGTCATTCATGAAAGGCAAACTCCTGAAAATGTGAAGTAAACAGGAGGACTTTTACCACAGTGGCGGGCTAAAAGAAAAGTGGAAGAAATCCGGCTCAATCAGCTTGAGCCATGGGATCGATCTGCGTAAGATGCAACATCAGAAAAAGGAGCGTACATGTTCAAGCTGATCCGCTGGTTTTTGTGGGGATTGTTTCTACTGCTGTTGATCGCAACCGTCGACCAGGTGCTGCTGCGGGTAAAGCTACCGGTTCCCGGCTATGGGGCCGTGCAGAATTTTTATAGCGATTTTCGTAGTCGCCTTTTGGGGCTGGCAGAGAAAGACCCCGTCGCGGCAAAAATTCCGCACCGGGAAGAAAAGCTTTCAACGGCAAAGACAACGACGGCGAGCAAGAAAAAAATCCGCTATCTTTACGCCGATGGCGAAGGGGCCCTGCAATTTGCCGACAGTCTTGACCAAGTGCCCCTGCAGTACCGCAAAAATGCTCAACCCCTGGCGGAATAGGCGGGCCGATTCGTAACTATTCACCGCGCAGAGTCCGGGGCCGCCATGGAACGGATATCTGTCGCCCGGATGGCGACGGCTAAGCTCCAGGGATGGCTTCATGCGGCCCGTGGAATGAGGGTCGCGGACTCTGCGACTAAGGAGCTAAAGAGATACGCCGTTTCTATGGTGTGCCGTAAATGTCGGGGCGCCGGTCACCAAGGGTGTCAATCTGCTTGCGATATTGCACCATTTCGCTGAAATCCAAGTCGGCTACCAGCTCTGTCTCCTCGGCTTCGGCATAGGCCAGCAGATGACCCAGAGGTGAAACCAGCTGACTATGGCCGAAGAAATCGAGCTTGCCCTGAATGCCGCAACAGTTGGCGGCGATGACAAACAGCTGATTTTCGATCGCCCGGGCGCGAATCAGGGCATTCCAATGTTCCTGGCGAGGTTTGGGCCATTCGGCGGGCAGGCAGATAACTTCAGCCCCTTCGAGGGCCAACTTGCGAAACAGCTCGGGGAAGCGCAGATCATAACAGATGGCGATTCCGAGGCGTCCTGCCGAGGTAGCGAGGGTCAGAGCCTGATCACCGGCGGCCAGAAACCGGTCTTCCTGCATGGTCGAAAAAAGGTGCAGTTTGCGGTACTTACCCACCAGCGCCCCCTGATCAACGACATAGGCGGTATTATAAATTTTTTCCGCCTCAATTTCGGGCAGACTACCAACCACCACCAGCCCCAGCCGGGCGGTGATCTCACACAAACTGGCGATGACCTGCGGGGTTTGATGGGCCAATTGCGGCAGTTGCCGATAGGCGTAACCGCTGCTCCACATTTCGGGTAAAACCGCCAGGCAGGCACCGGCGGCAGCTACCGCCTCCAGGCCCTTTCGGACCCGCGCCAGGTTGGCATCAATCTGGCCGAGAGTGATGTGCATCTGCACTGCGGCAGCGCGCAAATTTTGCGACATAAGACAAACTCCTGAACAATGTTTTATTTTTTTTGCCGTTACAAAAAACTGTCTCGGGGCGAATTATAGGCAGGCAGCGAAAGAATGGCAAGGCATGGGTACGCGGATTTTGTTGACAGTCACAAAAGCTAAATGCTAAAAATTCAGGCGATTTAACTCAGATTCAGACACATTTTTTAGAACAATTACCTTCCAGGGTCTTTTGTCAACGTGAAAAGCTTGGCGCTTTTCCCTTCATTAAAAAGGTGTTCTGCGTGAAAACATTGTTCTGGAGTTTAGGGTTGTTGGTGTGTGCCTGGCCAGCCTGGGCGAGCGAAACCGCCGCAGCGGGGGTTAATTTGACCACCACCGTCTATGGCATTGTGGCCCTGGTTCTATTTGTTGGTGCCTATACGCTGGTCATCTTTGAAGAGAAAATCCATCTACGCAAGAGTAAGCCGGTGCTCCTTGCCGCCGGAATCATCTGGATATTGGTCGCGCTGGCCTATGCCGCAATTGGCGATACCCACACCCCTCATACAGCGATCTTGGGGAATCTGACCGAGTACGCTGAATTATTTTTGTTTTTGCTCTCAGCAATGACCTATATCAACGCCCTCGAAGAGCGCAACGCCTTTCGCGCCCTGCGCTCCTGGTTGGTGAACAAGGGCTTTACCCTGCGCACAGTTTTCTGGCTGACGGGCCTGCTGGCCTTCATCATTTCACCCATAGCCGACAATTTAACCACGGCTCTTCTCATGGGTGCGGTGGCCATGGCGGTGGGTGGCAATAATCGGGCCTTTGTGGTGGTCGCTTGCATTAATATCGTTGTTGGTGCCAATGCCGGCGGAGCCTTCTCACCCTTTGGTGATATCACCACCTTGATGGTGTGGCAGAAAGGCAAAGTTGCTTTTGTCGAATTTTTTGCAATTTTCTTCCCGTCACTGCTCAATTGGCTGATTCCGGCCTTTATCATGAGTTTTACGGTGCCCAAAGAAAAACCCAGCGTCAGCGACGCTGCGGTCAGCATGAAATTCGGCGCGAAACGCATCATGTTTCTGTTTTTATTAACAATTATCACGGCAGTGTCCTTCCATAACTTTCTCGGCCTACCGCCTGCCACCGGGATGATGCTGGGTCTGGGCTATCTATCACTCTTTTCTTACTATCTGAAAATTATCGAACATCGCTCCCACAGTACCGGCGGCCCTCTGGATGCCTTGGGGCATGGGCCCCAAGATGAAAAAGCGCCCGATTCCTTCAACTTTTTCCGCAAAATTTCCCGGGCCGAATGGGATACGCTGCTGTTTTTCTATGGTGTCATTCTGTGCGTGGGCGGACTGGGGCAGTTTGGTTATCTGGCTGCGGTTTCGAACGTCTTTTATAATGGTTTGGGCCATACTCCAGCCAACATTCTGGTCGGGATTTTATCTGCCATTGTAGATAATATCCCCGTAATGTTCGCCGTCTTGACGATGGATCCACACATGTCACATGGCCAGTGGTTGCTGGTGACTTTGACCGCCGGAGTTGGTGGCAGTTTGCTTTCCATTGGCTCGGCGGCAGGCGTGGCCCTGATGGGTTCAGCCCGGGGGATTTACACCTTTGGTGCGCATCTCAAGTGGACTTGGGCTGTAGCCTTGGGCTATGCGGCGAGCATTTTTGCCCACTTAATGATCAACGCCCGCTATTTTCATTAAAGCGGGGCATTAGACAATTTTGGCATAAACGAGCGGGTGACCCTTCCCGCTCGTTTTTTATGCAGAAAGTTTCACCTCAACATGACCCCACCCCCTTCGGCCGGCCTTTACCTGCACGTGCCCTTTTGTTTGCGCAAGTGCGCCTACTGCGATTTTTTTTCGACAGCCGAGACCAACCCCTGGCTGGCAAACTGGCACCAACTTTTGTGCCGTCATCTCGCGTTACCGACACCAAGGGAAACCCGGTTGACGAGTCTATTTTTCGGCGGCGGCACGCCTTCCTTGCTGTCCGTTGCCCAGGTTGATGCCGTACTGAAGGCCGTGCGCCAACAGTTTACCCTGGCACCGGAAGTTGAAATCTCGCTTGAAGCCAACCCCGGCACGCTTGATCAGGCTAAACTGGCGGGCTACCGGGCGCTCGGGGTCAATCGACTATCGCTGGGGGTGCAAAGTTTTAATGATGAAATGCTGGGATTTTTGGGCCGCATCCACAGTGCCGAGCAGGCCCGCCACGCCTTTGACTGGGCGCGGGCAGCAGGTTTTGACAATATTTCCCTTGATCTGATGTTTGCTGTGCCTGGTCAGAAACTTGCCGATTTACACCAGGATATCGCTCAGCTGCTGGTACTTAATCCCGAACACGTAGGGATTTACGGACTGAGCATCGAACCGGGGACTCCTCTCCAGAGCCTACGCGCCCAAGACCTGATCGATGAAATCGCTGAAGAGACCTATGTCGGCTTCTACCACCAGATTCATACTGCCTTAGGTAACGCAGGCTACGAACACTATGAAATATCCAATTTTGCCCGGGCCGGTTATCGCTGTCGTCACAATCTGGGCTATTGGCAGCGCAAAACCTGCCTGGCAGCAGGGGCCGGCGCTCATGGTTTCGACGCTGCGGGCAACGGACTGCGCTATGAAATTCCAGCCGATCTTGAAAACTATCAACGCCAGCTTGAAGCCGGGCGCAACCCAGCCATACTGCTGGAAAAATTTACCCCGGCCCAGGCCATGAGTGAAACTCTTTATCTGGGGCTGCGCACGGCAGACGGGATCGACAGTCAAGAGTTTCGCCACCAGTTCGGTCAGAGGCCTGAACAGGTCTTCGCCCGCGCATTCGAACACATTGCACCCTGGGTTGAATCTACAACAGCCGGCAGACACAGGCTCAACCTCGATGGTTGGCTGATTTACGATCAGCTGATTCAGCATTTTCTGACTCGGTAAGGGAATTCTAGCGACAATCGCCCGGATAAGATCTTGACAAAAAAGACTTCGATTGCTACCTTCTATTAGCACTCGCCCTTGCTGAGTGCTAATAGGTTGTCCCATCGATTCGGGATAGAGAACATGATCGACACTCTAAATGAACGCAGTCAATCAATCTTCGAAGCAATTGTTGAAGATTATATTAATACTGCCGAGCCGGTTGGGAGCCGGGCAATCACCAAGCGTCATCGCTTCGATCTGTCCCCGGCCACGGTACGTAATGTTATGTCCGACCTCGAAGAGATGGGCTTGCTGGTTTCGCCCCACACCTCTGCCGGGCGCATTCCAACCGAAAAGGGCTATCAATACTACGTAGAATCTCTGCTCAAAGTACGCGATCTGCCCGATGAATTTCGCAACCGCTTTGAGACTGGTGCGGGTTTTGCCGGCAAAAGCATGGAAAATATCATGCAAGAGGTCGGTAATATGTTGTCGAGCATTTCCCGGCACACCGGGCTGGTAATGGCACCACGTTTTCAATCTACGGTTTTCCGGCAGATTGAATTTGTGCGCCTGTCTCAAACACGCTTGCTGGTCATTTTTGTTTCCGAATCGGGATTGGTGCAGAACAAAATCATTGAACCGGGCATCGATTTCAGTCGGCGCGATCTCGAGTCAATTACCCGTTACCTGAATCAGCGTCTGACCGGCATGACCATTGCCGAGGTGCGCGAGAAGATTGCCCTGGAACTGCGCGAAGAGCGCAATCGCTACAATCAACTGGAACAGCAGGCGCTGGAACTTTCCGGGCAGGCCCTCCAGGAAGATATCGCCGATCAGATTTATGTTGCGGGGACATCTTACATGCTTGAGCAGCCCGAATTTAACACCAACGATTCCATGGTACGCATTATGCGCGCCCTGGAAAGCAAGCAGCAACTCATTGATCTCCTTGATTGCAGCCAGCAGGCAGGTGGGGTGCAGATTTTTATCGGCAGCCAGGCAAACCGGGCCCACCTCGATGGCTGCAGTCTGATCGCTGCGCCCTTTTCCGGCAAAAAAGGTGCGATTGGCACCCTGGGCGTGATTGGCCCGATGCGCATGAACTATTCGCAAGTGATCCCGATTGTCGATTTTACCGCCACCCTGGTCAGTCGCATGCTGGATCGTGAATCACAATAGCCAAAGGAGTTGAGTCACAGTGTCAAAAAAGAAGACCTCCCAAAATGAGCCCTTGAGCGATGCCGAGTTGGCTGAAATTGAAAACCTCACCGAAAGGTTCGGAGCCTCTGAAGACAGGGTCGAAGACCTGCTCAAAGGTCTGAGCAATAGCGATGAGGTCGCAGAGGATCAGACTCCGGACGTGCAAATGGATGAACTGGCGACAGCCCGGGCCGAAGCGCAGCAGAAGCAGGAACTCTATCTCCGCGCCATGGCGGAAATGGATAATCTGCGCAAGCGCCAGCAACGCGAAAAGGAAGACCTGACAAAATTCTGCAACGAAAATATTCTGCGCGAAATTCTGCCGGTGATCGACAACCTTGAACGCGCCATTGAGCACGCGGGTGAACAGGCCGAAGTCAATGGACTGCTCGAAGGGGTCGAAATGACCCTGAATCAATTTAACCATGTCCTGAAAAAGTTCGGGGTTGAGACCATCAGCGCCAAGGGTGAACGCTTTAACCCGGACCATCATCAGGCCATGGGGCAACTCGAAACCCACGAAGTCGAGGCGAACCATGTTGTGCAGGAGCTACAGAAAGGGTATTTGCTCAATAACCGTCTGCTGCGCCCGGCAATGGTCATGGTTGCCAGAACACCACCAAACGCAGACAACGCAGAAACCGACGAATAAACAGATATCGGTTCACTTACCAACAGAATGCGCGACGCAAGGCGTCGGCAGACAACGATAGGGAGGAAAAAATCATGGGGAAAGTAATTGGAATTGACCTTGGAACCACGAATTCATGCGTAGCCGTTATGGAGGGCGGCGAGCCGGTCGTGATCGCCAACTCTGAAGGCGCACGTACCACGCCTTCGATGGTGGCTTTTGCGGAAAACGGGGAACGCCTGGTTGGCCAGCAAGCCAAACGCCAGGCGGTTACCAACCCGGAGAACACCCTCTTTGCCATCAAACGCCTGATCGGACGCAAGTACGATTCGGATCAAGTCAAAAAAGATATTGGCATTAGTCCGTTTAAAATCGTTGAAGCCGAAAACGGCGACGCCTGGGTGGATGTACGCGGCAAGCAGTACAGCGCCCAGGAAATTTCGGCAATGATTCTCCAAAAAATGAAGCAGACGGCGGAAGATTATCTGGGCGAGCCGGTCACCGATGCGGTCATTACCGTCCCGGCCTATTTCAACGATTCGCAACGCCAGGCGACCAAAGACGCAGGCAAGATTGCCGGGCTCAATGTTCAGCGCATCATCAACGAGCCGACAGCCGCATCCCTGGCCTATGGCCTCGACAAGAAACAGGAAATGACAATTGCCGTCTTCGACCTTGGTGGTGGCACCTTCGATGTTTCGATTCTTGAACTGGGCGACGGCGTCTTTGAAGTCAAATCGACCAACGGCGACACCTTCCTGGGGGGGGAAGACTTTGATCAACGCATTATCGATTACATTGCCGATGAGTTCAAGAAAGACCAGGGCATTAACCTGCGCACCGATAAAATGGCGCTGCAACGCTTGAAAGAGGGTGCCGAAAAAGCCAAAATCGAGCTGTCCTCTTCCATGGAAACCGACATCAACCTGCCGTTTATCACTGCCGATCAAAGCGGACCGAAACACCTGAACATCAAACTGTCGCGGGCCAAACTCGAAAGTATCTGCGCCGATTTGATCGACAAACTGGTTGCACCCTGCAAAACCGCGATCAAAGACGCCGGAATTTCTGCCAGCGATATTACCGAGGTGCTGTTGGTGGGCGGCATGACGCGTATGCCCATTGTCCAGCAGAAAGTTCAGGAAATTTTCGGCAAGGTTCCGAGCAAGGGCGTCAACCCCGATGAAGTCGTCGCCATAGGCGCGGCCATTCAGGGGGGTGTTTTGACTGGCGATGTCAAGGATGTGCTCCTCCTCGATGTGACCCCACTGTCTTTAGGGATTGAAACCCTCGGTGGCGTCATGACCAAGCTGATTGAAAAAAACACCACGGTTCCGTGCAAAAAAAGCCAGGTTTTTTCAACCGCTGCCGACAACCAGCCGGCGGTCTCCGTACATGTTTTACAGGGCGAGCGTGAAATGTCGGCCGATAATAAGACCATCGGTAATTTTGAACTGGTCGGTCTGCCACCGGCTCCGCGCGGCGTGCCCCAGATCGAAGTTACCTTCGATATCGATGCTAACGGCATTCTCCACGTTTCGGCCAAAGATCTTGGCACCGGCAAAGAACAGTCGATTCAGATCACCGCATCCTCCGGCCTCTCGCAGGAAGAAATTGATCGCATGGTCAAAGAAGCCGAATCTCATGCCACCGATGATAAGAAAAAGCGTGAACTGATCGAAGCACGTAACCAGGCTGACGGCTTGATCTACACCACCGAAAAGGCGTTGAAAGAGCATAGTGAAAAGGTTGATTCTCAGACCAAAGGGTCAATTGAAAGTGCTCTGGCCGAGTTGAAAACGGCGATGGAGGGCAGTGAGCCTGCCGAAATTCAAAAGAAATCTGAGGCTCTGGCCCAGGCTTCGCATAAACTGGCTGAAAGCATGTACGCTGATGCCGGGAAAGGTGGCGCTGCACCGGAAGAAGATAAGAGCAGTGCCGACGACGGCGTGGTCGATGCCGAATTTGAAGATGTTGGCGACACTAAAAAATAGGGGAACTCTTCACCCCTTTTCTAGGCGCGCCTTGAGCCCCGCAGAAATTGCGCCTCAAGGCGACTCCGGCAGCGTCACCCCGGCAGAATTTGAGCCGGAGGCCGGCTTTTTCAGACGCGAAGGCCTGGATCGTCGGCAAAAGCACTCGGGGACGACATCCTCGGGCGGGCAGGTGATACGTCCATAAATGATTTTTTTCCTGGCCGATTAAACGCTGTACTTTTATCCATCCCGGCGGCCTTGCCGCCGGGATGCCGCGGGATTTAATGTTTTGGCAAAACGTGATTATTATGAAATTCTTGAAGTCAACCGCAACGCGAGCGATACCGAAATCAAAAAGGCCTATCGCCGCTTGGCCATCAAATATCATCCCGATAAAAATCCTGGTGACAAACAGGCCGAGGATAAATTTAAGGAACTGACCGAAGCCTACGCGGTGCTGTCCGATGCACAAAAAAGGGCCACCTACGATCAATTCGGCCATGCGGGCATGAATGGCGGTGGTTTTTCCAGTGGCGGGTTTGATTTCGGTGGTTCGCCCTTTGAAGATATTTTTGGCGACATCTTCGGCGATATCTTCGGTGGTGGCGGCGGGCGGCGCGCCAGTCGCGGTCGCCGGGGTGAAGACCTGCGCTACAATTTAACCATCTCGTTTGAAGAAGCGGCCTTTGGCGCCGAAAAAAACCTGCAACTGCCGCGCAAACAAACCTGTACCACCTGTGGGGGGAGCGGTGCGCGTAAAGGCACCGCGCCACACACCTGCACCACCTGCCGCGGTGCGGGACAGGTGCGCTTCCAGCAAGGTTTTTTCAGCATGACGCGCCCCTGCCCGGATTGTCGCGGTCAGGGCAGCATCATCTCTGACCCCTGCCCCGAGTGCAAAGGCGCCGGAACCATTAAACAGAAGCGCAATCTGTCACTGAAAATCCCCGCGGGGGTTGAAACCGACACGCGCCTGAAACTCAGCGGTGAAGGTGAATCGGGCAGCCAAGGTGGCCCACCGGGCGACCTGTATGTCGTTATCACGGTCGCAGACCATAGCATTTTTACCCGCGAAGGGCAGAACGTGCTGTGCGAAGTACCGATTTCCTTTGTGCAGGCAGCCCTCGGCAGCGACATTGAAGTTCCGACGCTGGAAGGTAAGGTTTCTCTGAAAATTCCTCCCGGCACTCAGACCGGCAAAATTTTCAAACTGAGTGGCAAAGGGATTGTCTCCCTGCAAGGCTATGGTCGCGGCGATCAGCTGGTGATTCTGCGCGTTGAGGTACCAACCAAACTCGATGCACGACAACGCAAGCTGCTTGAAGAATTTGCCGCGGTCAGTGGCGAAGATATTCATCCCCAGGGTAAGGGTTTTTTTGATAAAGTGAAGGAACTGTTTGATTAATCCCGTGACTTGACTCCCGCAGGGTTGTTGCCATGAAATCTGCTGCATTGCACGTTATTTTAATCGGGATCTTATTCCTGCCACCAACCCTCGGGCTGGCGGCCCCCTTCGAGGGGGGGAGTGCGGTGCAACGTGCAGACGCCCAACAGGTTTTCACCACCGCCGAACGAGCCTTTCAACGCGGTGAATTCGATCAAGCCCTGTCGCGCTTTCGCGCCTTTGTGCTGCGCTACAGTGATTCTCCGCTGATTCCACAGGCCTATGCCTTTTTGGGGCGTATTTTCATTCAGCAGCAACACTATTCTGATGCGCTTTTATATCTGAACCGCCTGGCACCAAGCGCACGAACGGCCGAAATACAGCTGCTGAGCGGTTACGCCCTGGCCATGCTGGGCGATCACACCGCCGCCCTTGAACGCTTGCAACCCCTAGCTACCAGCACCATGGACCCTCGCGATCGCCAACTTCTGCTTGTCGGCCTCGCCCAGGCCTATGAAAGTCGGCAATCTTTTTTGCACGCCCTTTACTTTTATCGCCAGGCCCTGCCAGGCAGCAGCAACCCAGAAGACCTGCTGGAAACAGCCCATCAGCTGCTGACAAATCCGGCGGCGGCCGACCAGCTGGCGGAAGCAGCCTTCCTGTTCAGGGATACCCCCATTGGTCAGGATGCCTTGTTGCAACTCGCGCGCCGCCAGTTGGCCACCCATCAGCAACAAAAAGCCCTCGACAGCTTGCGCCAGATAGTCGCCAGTCAGATCACCTTCCCTTGGCGCAGCGAGGCGGCGACCCTCCTCGATGGTTTCAGCCAGGGCCGCTGGCTGCAAAATCAAACCCTTGGTGCCCTGTTGCCCCTGAGTGGCCCCTACCAAACCTTCGGCACCCTGGTGCAACGCGGCATTGAAATGGCTCTGGCCTTGCGCAAGAACGAAGCCTCTGCGATTCGGGTGCTTTATCGCGATACGGCGGGAGAACCGACCAATGCACGCCTGGCGGTCAACAGCCTCGTCAACGAAGATCGTGTCATCGCCATGCTTGGCCCCCTGACCAGCGCGGCGGCCCTTGCCGCCGCCGCCGAAGCGGAGCGCAATGAAACCCCAATTTTGACCCTGTCTCAGCGCACGAATATTGCCGACGTCGGCCCGTTTGTCTTCCGCAATTCCTTAACCGCTCGGTTGCAAGCGCGGAAATTGGCGCGTTATGCCATCAACGACCAAGGGTTCAGCTCCTTTGGGATTCTGGCCCCGGAAAACCCTCTCGGTCGAGCCATGGCTGAACTTTTCAGTGACGAAGTTCTCAAGCTGGGCGGGCTGGTGACCTTTGAGCAAAGCTATCCGGAAGACGCCACCGATTTTCGCGAACAGATTTTACCCCTGATGGGCAAATCGCCCCGGCGTCAAAAAGAAAATTATCAGCCCCAGACCGAAGCTGAAAAGCTTGATGCTCTCTTCATCCCTGAAGAGCCCGATTACCCCTCCACCACCTTTGATGCCCTGTTTATTCCAGATTATGCCGAACGCATCGGTCAAATTGCCCCCCAACTCGCCTTTTACGGCATTGACGATCTGCCGCTTTTGGGTATTAACGGCTGGAACTCACCGGAATTACTGCGCCTGGCCGGACGTTATGTGGAAGGAGCAGTTTTTGTCGATGGATTCTTTCTGGAAAGCAACCAACCCATTGTGCAGGAATTTATTCGGCTTTATCGCGAAACCTACGCCGAAGACCCCACCATTCTTGAAGCCCAGGCCTTTGACTCTGCCAACATCCTTTTTTCTCTGCTTGAACGCAAGGATCTTGACTCGCGTCGCGCCCTGCGCAATGCTTTAGCACGGCTCAGAAATTACCCCGGGGTCACTGGCAACACCAGCTTCGACTTTACCGGGGAGGCGGATAAAAATCTGTTCCTGCTTCAAGTGCAAAACGGCAAAATTGTGCAAATACCATAAACCCTTGCTGCGCTATCAGGAGTGAATTCGCCCCCTCCCAAAAAAACGCGCCTGACCGCAAAGTCAGGCGCAAATCGGAGAGACATAAATGGACAGGCTTACAGGAGGTTTTTCGGGCAAGCTGTAAAACGATCCACGCCTGTTTATACGCGAACCAAGTGCATGGGTCAAGAATTTTTTTACTCGGAATAAAAGTGTTTATTTTTAATAAAACCTAAGTCTAAAGGAGCCTGTTAAGCACATGTCGAGCAGCTTGGGACGTCTTTTCCGCATTTCAACCTTTGGCGAATCACACTGCGCAGCAGTCGGTGTCGTGGTCGATGGCGTGCCGCCTCGGCTCGAACTTGAGCCGAGAGACATTCAAGTCCAGCTGGATCGCCGCCGCCCCGGCCAAAGTCAATTGTCCACCGAACGCGACGAGGCCGATCAGGTTGAAATTTTGTCGGGGGTGGAAAATGGGTTAACTCTTGGCTCACCCCTGGGGCTGCTGGTGCGCAACAAGGATCAGCGTCCCCAGGATTACGGGGCCATGAGCCAAATTCCGCGTCCCTCTCATGCCGATCTGACCTATCGGCAGAAATATGGCATTCATGCCGCCAGCGGTGGCGGTCGTTCGAGCGCACGCGAAACCATTGGTCGGGTCGCCGCGGGGGCGATTGCCGAAAAATTTCTCGCCCGTGATTACGGCATTGAAATTGTGGCTTGGGTGAGTAGCGTGGGTGATGTCCAGGCCGACGGCGTCAATTTTGATAGCATAACCCGTGCCCAGGTCGATATCAACGAGGTTCGCTGCCCCGATCAACAGGCAGCGGCACGGATGAAAGCTCAAATTATTGCGACCCGGCAAGCCAAAGATTCGGTGGGTGGGGTTTTAACCTGCGTCTGTCGCCATTTGCCCGCCGGCCTGGGCGAACCCGCTTTCGATCGCCTCGAAGCTCGCCTGGCCCAGGCCATGTTGTCGATTCCGGCCACCAAGGGGTTTGAAATTGGTTCCGGGTTTGCCGGTGCCGCTCAGCGCGGTTCGCAGCATAACGACCCTTACTGTTTTAAGGCTGGCCGTCTCGCAACCCTGACCAATAACAGCGGCGGCGTTCAGGGCGGAATTTCCAATGGCGAAAATCTTTACTTCCGGGTGGCCTTCAAACCGCCCGCAACCATTGGTCTGGCGCAACAAACCGTCGATTACCAGGGGAATGCGGTCACTCTCGAAGCCAAGGGGCGTCATGATCCCTGCGTTGTGCCCCGGGCGGTTCCCATTGTTGAATCTATGGCCGCGCTGGTGATTGCCGATCTGGCTCTGATTCAGCGGATGCGTCAGTAACTCTGATATTTCAACCCCCGGGGAGGGGGCTAACTGCAGTTTTCACATGGATGGAGTTTTTTATGCGTCTGCTTTTATTATCCCTTTCATTATCCCTCTGCTGCGCGGCTTCCGCCTTGGCCGGCGTCGCCGACCTGCGCGAACTAACTCGTCTCCAATTTGAAAAAACCCCCCTGCAAATCGCCCCCAGCAGTGACGGACGGCGGCTGTATGTCATGACGGAAGACCACCAACTCCAAATTTATACCCTGGCGGGCGACCTTCAGGGCCAGGTGGAACTCGATCCCCAAGTCGATCAATTTGTTCCTTTGGGGCCGCAACATCTCCTGCTGCAAAAAACCGCCCTGAAACAGGCCAGCATTGCCTTGGTCGAAATTTCTCAACAAATCAACATCAGCTCGGCCCCGGTGCTCGGTGACGAAAGCGCCCCCGTAACCATCGCTGTCTTCGACGACTTTGAATGCCCCTATTGTGCGCAAGCGGTGCCGCTGATCAAACAGGTGGTCGACATTTACGCGGGTAAAGTAAAACTGGTGTTTAAAAACTTCCCCCTCGGCAGTCATCGCAACGCTCAGTATGCGGCCCTCACCGCTTTGGCGGCGCAACGTCAGGGCAAATTTTGGGAAATGCACGATCTGCTTTACGCCAACTACAATAAATTGAATCCCCAGAAAATTGATGAGCTAGCAGCCGAGGCCGGGCTCAACTTTGATCAGTTAAAAAAAGACCGCCAAGACCCCCAACTAAGTGCCCGGATCAAACAAGATATGGATGAAGGCACCGCCGCCGGTGTACGCGGAACACCGACGATTTTCATCAATGGCCGCCTGCTGCCCGACCGCAGCCTCAACGGCTTCCGTCAGTTGATCGATGACGAATTAGCACGCCTCGAGCGCGAAAAACAGCCACAATAAAACAGACGTAACCAAGGGTAAAAAGTATCAGCACGCCGCAGATTTTCACCCCCGCTTAAGATTAAGAAAGAGGCCGGAGGGAGTTAGAGTATTTCGGGTGTTCAAGAACAGAAAATGGAGGCCTGCAATGGATAAAATGTTCAATGTGCTCATAGAAAAAGATGAAGACGGATATTTTATCGCTACAGTTCCCTCTCATAAGGGTTGCCACACGCAGGCAAAATCTCTGAACAAGCTCATGGAACGGACAAAAGAAGCAATAGCGCTTTGTCTTGAAGTTGAGAAAAAAATTATAAGTGATCTGGGAAAAAATTTCTTATTGCTCAGTTGATGCTGTGCTTTACTGCATTTTCGCCGAGGCACCCAGTGGGTTAAATCGGCGGGGGATGGAGAGGGAAACTTAAGGTTTAGTGGGAAGGTGAGGGTGTGATACTGGCAAGATTCGATAAATTATAAAAGCCGTTTTCCCGCAGACAAGCCGGGTGAACGGCTTTTTTGTTATGACAGTCGATCCAGCGAAAATTCAAAAACAGAACCGGCGGGCAGCTCATAGCTTCTCGCGCTTTCGCACCTCGTGCAGAAGTTTTTCAATTTCTTTTCTGACGGCGGGGATATCTTGCTAAACGGTGTTCCAAACGACTTCTGAGCTGACACCAAAGTAATCATGGATCAGTTTGTCACGCATGCCCGCAAGCAGCTTCCAGGGAATACCTGGAGCTTTATTTCTTAGGTCGTTGGGGATTTTCTTCGTTGCCTCGCCAATGATTTCCAGTGTGCGAATTACGGCGTAAAGAGTTTTATCATCAGCCCTGAAAACAACATACTCCATTCCCTTAACAAAGCTTACGGCCTTGTCCATCGCATCCAGGATGTCAATCAGATAATCCTGGCTGAGCTTCGACTTCATATGGGTTGAATTTCTGCGAGAATTCGCTTGCCGATTGCCGGTTTCAACGCATCTTTCGAAACAAGATCGACAGGGTGATTCAAAAGAGCCGTCAGCTCTTCTTCGAGCGCCAGAAACTTCAACAGTCCGGGGTTCTGGTTGAATTCGACAAGCAGATCGACATCGCTGTGCGGCGTCTGTTCGCCGCGCACAAAGGATCCGAACAAGCGGAAAGAACGTACGGCATAATCTGCCTGCAACCTGGGAAGCTCACGTCGCAACTGATCGATCAACATCTCTTTATTCGCCATTTTACGCATCGACATCGGTGAACTCTCCAAATCAAGTAACCGCAGAATATCATAGGGTCAACAATTTTGTAGCGAAAATTCCCCCGGCAAGTCGCAGTATCAAGCGATACCTCGCTCATCGCTTCCCCACAAATAAAGTCAGCCCTGATTGCTCCTTTGCGCTTGCGTTAAATTTTTCAGAATTTCCGCGAGTTCCTTACTCAACACCGCAAGCAACTGACTCTGGGCCTTGGTGAGGGCTGCATAGCTGGCCGCGCTGAGGGGCTGCTGCTGGTCGATTTTCCCTGCCGCGAGGGTTTCATGGCTGTCTGCAGCCCTGATTGTCCAGCGCGCAACCAGCACCGCGGCGCCATTCAAATCAGCATCAAGATACTGCACATTGACTTCAATCTGATAGGTCAAAGCACCATGGTAGCGCCAGGGGAAATAGGTGACCCGCTCGATACCCAGCAGCTGAGCAAGATTTTCCCCCATAACCATGGCAATATCATCTTCGAGGGATCCGGCCCACTGATTTAAATCATTAAAGGTGTACTGATTATCTGCACTGCGGGTGGCAATTTGCTGACGCTTGAGGCGCTGGGGGATGGTCACCGGACCGATACCGACACCAAGATCCGGCAAGGCGGAAATCTGCTGATTGTCACCCAGTTGTTTCATCGTCATCAAGGCAAAATAATTGCGCGGTTGCACCTTGCGCTCAATACAGCCAGCCAGCACCAGAAGGGCGACAAGGATCAGAGCCCAACGCGGCGTCTTGCGGAAACATTGCCTCATTTTTTTGCTTTCTCACGACCAAAAATCAGAGCCTGGGGGTCGCGTTCCAGGTTATCCAGCACTGTGCGCAACGACCGCAGGGTCATGGTCAGCTCAGCGGCGGCAGTTGTGGCGTTGTAGCTGAGCCCGGAGTCGGGGCCAAGGCTGGCATCTATGCCGCTTAAGGTTTTTTGCAGCTGCGACAGCGCAGTGTCAACCGCCGGAATCATCTCGCGGTTCACCGAATTGGCGGTCTTTTTCACGTGTTTGAGCACCGCGGATAATTCCTCCATGCTGGTCTGTAATTCTGCACCAATATCATCGAAAGCGATGGTCTCAATTTTCTTGAGAATAGTATCAACCCGCTGGGCAACCTGTTCGAGGGGGGCTGACAGGGTGGGAATAACCGGGTAATCACTCGGGTTGCCCCCTTCGACCGCAGCGGCATCGGGATAATAGGCAAGATCGATATACAGTTGGCCAGTGAGCAGGTTGCCCGGTTTTAACTGGGCACGGTAGCCTTTTTCGATCAACGGCTGCAAGCGATTGACGAGATCGTCGCTGCCGCTCTGTCCCGCGGACAAGAGCAGTTTGGGCGGCGGGTTGAGATCCGCATCACTTTGCAGTAATGAACGCAAGCGTTTCGATTCCAGGGCAACCAGCACCGGAACCTGGAAATCTAATCGGCGGGGATCAAACTGCAACTCGATCTTAACCACTTCACCAATTTTGATGCCTTTAATTTCGACCGGCGCTCCCGGCAAAAGCCCACGGACACTCTGATCAAAGTAGAGACGATAATAGTGTTTGGTCGCGTTGCTGTTGGCCGTGCTTTTTTCCTGATCGGGGAACAGAACAAATTTTTCGTTTTCTTCCGCCTGGGCCTGCGGGCGCGCATAAGGATCCAGATCGAAAGCCACTCCCCCCAGCATGATCGACACCAGCGACTGGGTTTTCATTTTGACTCCCGAGGCATCGACGCTGAAATCAATCCCGCTCGAATTCCAAAAACGCGTATTCCGTCGAACTTTCGCGTCATGCGGAGCATAGATGAAGACCTTGATCAGGATAGCCTCGCCCTGGGTGTCAAAATTGTACTCAACCACCTGCCCGACCTTGATCCCCCGATAGTAAACCGGCGAGCCAAGATCCAGGGATCCCAAATTTTCAGCCGCCAAAATAAATTGTCGCCCCGGTTGGCCGGTGGTCAGCGCCGGCGGTTTGTCAAGCCCGATAAACTGGTTTTTCCTGCGCCCCTCTGCCGACGGATTACAGCCAATGTAGGCTCCCGAAAAGAGCGTTCCTAAACCTGAAACCTCGCCGGCCGCCACCCGGGCTCGCACCACCCAGAAGTGGGTATTTTCTGTCATATAGGGCGTTACACTCTTGTGCATTTCAGCGGTGACAACCACACGGGAAAGATCTTCATTCAATTCAATTTTGGTCACTTTGCCAACCTCGACATCTTTAAACTTGATCAGGGTCGTGCCCGCCACAAGTCCATTGGCATTTTCGAAGCTGATCGTAATCGTCGGGCCTTTTTCCGAAACGGCCTCGTAGACCAGCCAGCCCCCCAGAAACAGGGTCAGCAGCGGCACCACCCAGATAACCGAAAAACTGCGCCCAAGCTTGATCTGAGCCTGAGGCAGGCTGGCGCTTTTTTCCTGCGCAGAGTTCTCCTCGTTCATCCCTTTTCCTCCACCAGATCCCAGATTAAGCGTGGATCGAAACTTTGGGTCGCGAGCATACTGATGACAACCACAAAAGCAAAATAGATAGCTGCAGGCCCCGCAGCAACATTGGCCAGCAGACCCAATTTCACCATGGCAACCGTAACGGTCACGACGAAGATATCCACCATTGACCAGCGCCCAATCGCCTCGATGGCTCGGTAAAGCAGGCTTCGATCGCGGGGACGCCAAACCTGGTTAAATTGCACCGAAAGCAACAGATAAATCAAAATTAAAAATTTGGCCAGGGGCACGAAAATACTGGCACTGAAGACCACGAGGGCAATGCCCCAGGAACCGTTGCCAATAAAATAAACAATTCCGCTCATGATCGTATCGGCTTGCGTTTTGCCGAACTTCGAGGTCAGGGTCATGGGCAAGATGTTCGCTGGAATATAGAGCATCATCGCCGTCAGTAACAGGGCCCAGGTGCGACTGATGCTGTTGGGTTTACGTTGATGCAATTTGCTGCCGCAACGCGGACAAATGGCGTTGATCTTTGATCCGCCCTGAGGCCAACGACTAAGGAGGTGACAATCACCACAACTCACCAACCCGCGTTGAAAGGCCGAGGTAAATTCACTTTTCATCTGTCATCCCCCAGTTGATCCCAAACCCTGTGATCATCAATCGACGAGATTGCAAACGTCAGGGAAAAAACCAGTAAACCAAAGGCCAGCACCGCCAACCCCGGCACAATGGTCGCAGTTTTCGCCAGTTTGACCACGGCAACCAGAATACCCAGCAGATAAATTTCTATCATCCCCCAGGGTTTAACCTGTAAAAACAGGCGAAAAACGTGGCGGGCGTGACGGATACGCAGATTCAGCTTCAGGGGGATAAAAACGTAAAGCAAACAGAATAATTGTAGTAGCGGAATCAACACACAGGTCAGCAGCACCACAAGGGCCAGAAAACCTTCCTGCTGGGCATACAATTTTGACACCCCGGTCAATAATGAGGTCTGCTGACTAACAACATCGGTCTTCAAGGCCAAAAAGGGAAAACTGAGCGCCAAGCCGAAAAGAATCAAGCCGGTGAAAGTCCAGGCCAGGGTGCGGTCGATACTGTTGGGGCGCACCCGATAAAGCACCGCACCACAGCGCCGACAGCGCAGCGTAGCGCCCACTGCCAGGCGGGGGATTTCATGGATCAGGTCACATTCGCGGCAGGCTCTCTGCTCCATCCTTATCTCACTC
>Ga0210024_1000971_pt1 | contig 26208 bp, 31 predicted proteins | sample CryGeymeta201525_FD_183988 | JGI IMG/M metagenome (GOLD analysis project Ga0210024, IMG submission 183988) | Groundwater microbial communities from Crystal Geyser aquifers in Utah, USA - Crystal Geyser metaG 2015-25 (SPAdes) (version 2) | ecosystem: Environmental > Aquatic > Deep subsurface >...
GCGCGCGCTTCAACCCCGAGACGCAAGCCGTCACCTGGCGCGGCAAAAACATTGGCGACATTCTGCAAATGGAAGTGGACGAAGCCGTGGAATTTTTCGCCGCCATGCCCAACATCAGCCACCCGCTGCAACTTTTGAAAGACGTGGGGCTGGGTTACCTCACCTTGGGTCAACCGTCGCCGACGCTGAGCGGTGGCGAGGCGCAGCGCATCAAGCTGGTGACTGAGTTGAGCAAGGTGCGCGACGACATCACCCGCCGCGGCCAAAAAGCGCCGCACACCTTGTACGTGCTGGACGAGCCCACGGTGGGCCTGCACATGGCGGATGTAGAAAAACTCATCAAGGTGCTGCACCGCCTGGTTGATGGCGGCCACAGCGTGGTGGTGATCGAGCATGATCTGGACGTGATCGCCGAGGCCGATTGGGTGATTGACCTCGGCCCCGACGGCGGCAACGCCGGTGGCCGGGTGGTGGCCGCGGCCACGCCAGAGCAGGTGGTGGCGCTGGGCACGCACACCGGGGTGGCGTTGCGGGCGGTGTTGGCGCGGTCATGCGAAACAAAAGCTGCTATCGGTTGAAACGGCTATTCACAGGGCTGACATGCAGCGGGCATGAACCCTAGATTCCTCAATCGGGTGCGTAGCGCTCTCACCCAAAAGGAGAATCTGACTGAGACTGAAATAATCCATGTGCCATAGGTACTTATTGAAGAAAACAAGCGGTCAACTGAGGTGTCCAGGATGATGCCTGGCAGCGTGATTTGCGGCCATTTTGCCCGTCCGTTCGTCGTTCATAGCGACGGCTATGCACACCTCTCGGCCAGCCAGACTGCCTTGCAACTCAACTCGCCATGCTGCTGCGGGGTGTATATCGCACAGCGTCAAAGCGCATCCAAGCGCTGGCGCGTTTGCATGGCCTGGGTTTGTAGCATGGCAATTTCTTCAGCAGGCATTTTGGCCAGCTGGCGGTAGGCCATGCCGATGCGCGGGTTGCGCGCCAGCTTGTCGGCGTTGCGCTGGTAAAAGTCCCAATACAGCGCGTTGAACGGGCAGGCGGATTCGCCCAGACGCTGTTTTTTGTCATAAGCGCAGCCTTTGCAATAGTCGCTCATGCGGTCAATGTAGGCGGCGCTGCTCACATAGGGTTTGGTGGCCAGCAGACCGCCGTCGGCAAACTGGCTCATGCCCAGCGTGTTGGGCAGTTCCACCCACTCAAAGGCATCAATGTAAATGCCCAGATACCAGCGGTGCAGCGCGGTCACGTCAAGCCCCGCCAGCAGGGCAAAGTTGCCAATCACCATCAGCCGTTGAATGTGGTGCGCATGGGCGTTTTGCAGCGAGCCGTTGATGGCGGCGTTCATGCAGTTCATGCGTGTTTCACCCGTCCAAAACCACTTCGGCAGCGGTGTGCTGTGCGCAAAGAAGTTGTGTTGGTCATAGCCCGGCATCTGCGCCCAGTAAATGCCGCGCACATATTCGCGCCAGCCGATGATCTGGCGGATAAAGCCTTCGGCGGCGGCCAGCTCAACCTGACCCGCGCGGTAGGCCGCTTGCACCTGTTGCACCACTTCTTGCGGGTTCAACATCTTCACATTCAGCGCAAATGAGAGCAGCGAATGGAACAGCCGCGGCGCCTTGCGGCTCATGGCATCTTCATAGTCGCCAAAATGCGGCAGCGCGTGGGTGATGAAATGGTCAAGCTGCTGCAAGGCTTCTGCGCGGTTGAGCGGCCAGCGAAAGTTGTCGGCTGCGGGTTCGCCAAAGCTGTTGACGCCTGCGGCCTGAATGCGCTGCCATAGTGCCGAATGGTTGTGGCGTGGGCGCAGGTCAGGCGGCTCGGGCGGGGTGCCCTTCCAGGGCTTGCGGTTTTCTGCGTCAAAGTTCCATTGGCCGCCCACCGGTTTGTCGGCGTCGTCCATCAGCACCCGGTGGCGTTTGCGCATAGTGCGGTAAAAGGTTTCCATCAGCCACTGTTTGCGCCCGGCAAACTGCGCGGCCACTTCATGGCGCTGGGTGTAGAAGTGTTCGCTGTCAACACCACAGCTGATGGCACTAGCTTCAAGTTTTGTGCTACTGATAGTAGAGCTGCTTGCGCTTATTCCACCAGGGCTAGAGGCACAAAAAGCTTGTAATTGTTGGTCAAGCCGGACTTCATCAGGGTCTTGGTATTGAAACAGCTGCACGCCGTAGTGATGCATCAGCGCGCTCACATTGCCAGTCAGGCTTTGCGTGTTGGCCGCATCGTCAATGGCCAGGTAATGCACCCGGTGGCCAGCCTCTGAAAGCTGCTGCGCCAGCGCGCGCATACCGGCAAAAATGGCAATGATTTTTTGCGCGTGGTGCAGCACATAGTCGGTTTCCTGGCGCATCTCCATCAGCACGTAAACCACGCCTGCGTCTACTTTTGAAAACCAGCTGTGCAGTGGGTTGAGCTGGTCGCCTAGGATCAGGCGCAGGGTGTGGGCTGGGTGTGACGGCGTGACGTTTGGGTATGTGTTGGGCATGGTTGGCGTTTGTCGTAACGTTTTGCAGTGGTTGAAGCGTTTTTTTTGCGAGCAGTCCAGGCGCTTGAAGGCGCGCCGCGCTACACGGTTTGCCAAAGCCGCTGGTAGCTTTGGTCGGGGTCATGCGCAAGTGCCTGTTTTTGCAGGTTAAAGCGCCGCCCGCCACGCGGGTCGGTACCCATGCCGGCAATGTAGAGCCAGTTGCCCTGGTTGTTGTACACGTCGTAGTCGATCAGCTGGGCCTCAAACCAGGCCGCACCAGCACGCCAGTCGCACCCCAGCTCATGAATCAAGTAGCTGGCCACCACCTGGCGCATGCGGTTGGACAGGTAGCCTGTGGCCAGCAGCTCGTGCATGGCCGCATCCACCAGGGGCTCACCGGTGCGCCCCAGACACCAGCGGGTGAATTGGGCCGGGTCGTGGTGCAGCGCAGGCACTTTGTCGCGCAGCCCCCGGTAGCGAAACAACTTGTCGCCATGTTGCAGGTGCAGCAGGCGAAAGTAATCGCGCCACAGCAGCTCCAGCCGCAACCATTCGCTACCTTCGTTGGGGCCAACGCGCTGCTCGTACGCCGTGATGGTCAGGTTGAGTTGGCGCACCGACAGCGCGCCCGAAGCTAGCCAGGCGGAACATTTGCTTGAGAAATCGATGCCCGTCAAAACGTTGCGTGTGGCCTTGTAGTGGCGCGGCAGCTGGGTGGCAAAGTAGCGGGTCAGGTGCTGGCGCGCAGCACGTTCGCCCCCTGCAAATTCGCTTTGCAAATACGGCAGGCTGGCGCGTGGCTCAGGGGCCATGTCGCCCAATTGGGCCAGCGCCTGACGCAGGTTGACGCAGGCGTAGCCATGGGCTGCAGCTGGCAAAGGCGGTAGCTTGGTAGGCGCAGGTACAGGGGATGCAGCCGGTGTTTTGGCATCAGCCAAGGCGCGGCGAAAGTCGGTGTAAACCGCGGGTAAATCGTGCACCTTGAACGGTAGCGCCTCAGGCTCAAACAAGCTGGACTGCCAGTTGCTAACCACCTCAACACCTGCCTGCTGCACACCACCGAGTTCAGCTTGTTCGTGGGTGGCTGCAATGGTTTCGCAGTGGATGGCAGCGGCATCCAGGGCCTTTGCCAATTTGGGCAGCATGTCGTCTGGCGTACCGTACACCACCGTCAGGGCGCTGCCCAGGGCACGCAGTTGCGCGTCCAGGTCAATCAGGCTGTCCAGCAGCACCCGTTGGCGGTGCGGGCTGGCTTGCATCACGCCCCAACGCGAATCCCCGTTGTGGATGGCGCTGGCGCTGCCCATGCAATACACCGGCAGTAACGCGCTGGCCTGCTCTGCAGCCTGGACAAAGGCAGGGTTGTCATGCAGGCGCAGGTCGTTTCGGAACCAGTAAATCAGGGTGGTCATGGCAGGTTTTTTGAAGGGTTTGCACCACTGCGGCGGCAGCGCTCAGAGCAGTATTTGACGTTGTCCCAGTCGCGCTCCCATTTTTTGCGCCAGGCAAAGGGCTTGCTGCACACAGGGCAAATTTTGCTGGGCAGGTCTGATTTTTTGCGCATGTGGGGTAGGGTGGGTTTTATATAAGAAATTAGGCTCTAGCGCTTATGTATAGAGCGGTAGCAGCTATTAAATTTGAGTAACAGTGGTTGCAGGTTCTGGTGTTACAACGGGTAGTTTATGAAGTTTCTGATCTGCCAGCGGGTTCGCCGAGGTGGCCAGTGCCAATGCGGCGGCGCAATGCGCACAAGCTATTGAGAGGTGAATTCAAACCTGAAGTTCATTTTGGTATTTTTTGTGGCGGCCAGAACGATGAAACGTTTTTTCAAGGCATACCGGTGCGAATGATGCAAGACGTGGCCGCTTGATATGGCCACCTGCTGCGCAGCAAGGTGGTTGCATTATTTGCGCATGTTCCTGCGTTGAGGTCAATGACTTGGTTGCCTCATGCTCACCAGCAAGAGGTCTTGCAGCGTCACGGCAAAGGGATGCCCCAGTGCTGCATCAGCTGGCTTGTTTGGCAAAGCGGCATAGTCCCATGCCACCCCTGAATAGTCGTCGGCAGATGCCACCTCAAAAACCAGATACGCCTCTTGCGTGGGTGTGCTTGGGTAGCCCATGGCTTGCAGACTGGCTTTTGAATGCACAACCGGGCCGTCTTGCGGATGCAAGATTCTGAACAAACCCGGCACAGCTTTGTCGCCGTCCCCATGCAGCAGCAGGTAAGTGGCGCCCACCACCACAAGGTCTCGCGCAGGGGTGCAGCACGCAATTGGCTACCAGCCGCTTTCTCTGATACCACTGAATAGGCCTCACGTTGCACCTGTGCCGTGTTGGCTACAGCCGATTCATAAGTCTGCCAAGTATGGAAACTGTGCTGCTCCCGGGCACTGGCACGGTCGGCCACATGGCTCACGACATCGCGCAAAAAGCTTTCCAATACCGTGGTGCCCATGCCAGGGCGCAAGGCAAATGCCCCCAAACCCGGCAGCACCTCATGAAAACTCTCCAGCCGCTTGTCCGCCCCAGCCTGGCCGGGATAAATCACATAGGCCCCTTGCGTGCGACGAATGGCATCACGGTAAGCGTGCATTTTGAGCAAGTCGGCACGCTTGTAGCTGCCACGGGCTTCGGCTTGTTTTTCTACGTCCAGCGCCGACGCCAAATCTGTGTCATCAAGACCGACGGTGTCTGCCGCCTCATTCAACAGGGAAGCCACTTGGTCAATGCGGTACTTGGCGTCAAAGTGAACATGCACCATCAGCTCTTGCAACTCGGCCTGCTCGGCGCTAAAGCCCACGGGCCACAGGCTCAGCGTGTAGTCGGGCCGCAAATTTTCTGTCCATGAGCCTGGCACACGCGGCGTTTGGGTGGCCCGAAAACTGCGGTTGTAGCTGAACTGCACCTCCAGTTTGCGCCCTGGTTGATCTGACCGACCCTGCAAAGCCATGAACTTGCCCGCTTTAAGCTTCAAGCCGAACCCATCTGCCGTGGGCTCCAGCAGGGTTTCATTGGCAGGCTTGTCGAGCTTGAAAACTTTCGCCACCACGTTCAGTAGCTTGAAAAACACCCAGTATTCATACAGCGTGGCCACATCGCGCTGGCCAGCACCAAACACCTGCTCGCCACCATGCCACACCAGTTTGGCGGCCATGGCAAAGTTCAGCCAGGCTTGCAGTACCTCGCGGTAACCTTCGCGGCGATGCAGCGTGGGGCTGCTCAGCGGCAAAAACGTGGGCTCGCTCACATGGCGCAGCACGTCAGAGGCCAGCGCCTCGTCAAGCCGGGTACACAGCGCCGTGATCTCCTGCACCAAGCGCGCGTCTTTGACCGGGTCGGCCACCCGGCTGCGCAGGGTGTCCAGAAAACAAAGCGCCAGCGTGGCAGCGTCATGGCCGGGGTCTGGCTCGGCGTTAAACAGTGAGGGGCCTTCATTTCCTGCAGCAAATCCACGCAGTGTGTGGTGATGTCTTCCAACATCTGCTGGTAGTCGGCCTTGTAGTTGAGTTTGCGTGAACGCACCTTCAGGTCAGCGTGCGCCAGCACCGCGCCGCTGGTGTCCACCACCACCAGGGGCAAGCGCCCGGTGGCCAGGCCGGGGTTAAGCACACCGCAATGACCGCGCCCTGTCACCTTGCTTGGCAACACGATGCCTTGCGTGCCGGCGTAATGCTGTGCCAGTGCCAACCGCAATTCTGGCTTGGACACCAGCTCAAATTCATAACGCACACCTTCCAGCAACTGCACAGTCCCTTCGCCATCATCCCGAGCTTGCGCGGGGGGAATTGTCAGCAGAGGCTCAAGACCGTTGGCTTGCGGCTGCCAGTTGCCCTGCACATACACCGCCAGTACGCACAGTGGGCTACCGTCTGCGGCCAAAAAATCCAGCGTGGCGTGATCAGCCATAGGTGTGGCAGACCAACTCAGGCTTCGGCAAAACTGGTGAAGCCGTCGCGCACAAGGCGCGCCTGCATTCACTCAATCTTTTCCCTAGTCAAGGGCAGGTCACGGTGGGTGGCGGCGGCAAATTCAGCCAACGCTTTGAGCACACCGTCAAGCTTGCGCGCCGAGCCATGCAGCTTGGGCATCAGCTTTTGCAGCACTTGGGCATCCAGCGCGTCTTTGTAAACCCAGCCTGTGCCGGACAGCTCCCGGTGAATCACCATGAAGCGTGCCATTTCTTTGGCAGTTCTAAAGCCAAACTCGGCGTCAGCCTTTGCCAACGCTTCGTAAGCAGCTATTAAATCTGATTTGAATTGGAGGGCTAACGGGTTACCTGCTTCATCGGTCAACTCTGCAATATCTGCATGAGCCAAGGCACGCTGCACAAAAGCGGTTGCAAACGGCACGCCTTGGGCTTCAAGCGCCTTGAGGTTGATGCCCGTTGGGTTGTCCAGAAACGCCGCCATCTGCGCTGCCGTGGCTCGGAATTCGATCACGTTGACTCGGTCTAGCACCTTGGGGCTGAACAGGTAGGTGGTCTCATCCACATTCACAGTGCCAATGATGAACAGATTGGGCGGTAGGGGCAACTTGTCAGACACCGTGATGCTGCTTGCACCATCGATTGTTAAACCTGCTGGCGCGCCATGCAGCGACAAAGGCGCATTGTCAGATTCCATGGCCGACAGAAAGTCGGCAAAGTAACGTTCCACATGCGAGAGGTTCATCTCGTCAAGGATCAGGAAGTAGGGTTTTTGGGCTTTGTCGGCTTGGGCGCGAAGCAGCAGTTCAAGCACGCCATTCACCGGGGCGCGGTACTGCCCGGGCTGCAGGGCATCGGTATAACCCAGCAGGTTTTCATTGCTGGTCCAGTCCGCCCCCACGGCGACGATGCGGTATTGGTCAGGTGATTCGCACAACTACATCGCAAAAGCTTCAGCCAGCTTGGTTTTGCCGGAACCGGCCAAGCCGGTGAGGATGCAGAAGCGTTTGGTGAGCAGCGAGGAAATCAACCGGGAAATCACCTGGTCTGAAAACGTCAACCCTGCATCACTTGAACCGTTGGCGAATTCAGTCAGGGTCGAAAAGTCAATTTTGGGTCGATTGGCCAGCGCCTCTTTCAGCACGATAAATTCAGCAATCACTCTCGATAGCGCCGACACAATGTCACCAACCTGTGCCGGTGTCGGGCTGACAAATGCCTTGGCAACAAACGAGTGTTTGTATTGCTTTTTCTTTTTGAGCGCTAATTGTGGCAAACCCGCAATCAGGTGTTGCGGCCATTCACGCGGCCAGGCACCTGTGGCTTCCATGGCTGTGGCGCTGACCCCATAGTTCACTGAAGCGGTGTTGGTGGCGCGCTGGTACAGCAAGACCGGATACACACCTTCCAGCTGAGCGCTTTGCCCCGGCGCAAAACAGGCCAGCCATGGAATTTCGGCCAGATTGCCATGACCAAAGCTGGTTTTGAACCAGATATTCAAGTCCTTGCAGGCCAAAGAAAATGCCGGGTCAAGCGCGATCGGCACCTGACTGATGCTGCCAGAGGTGACTCTGACGATGAAGTCCGCAACGTATTTGGCCAGGAGCTTGTTGAATTCAGGGCTGAGTGAGGGCGCAGTTTTGTTCATGTTTTTCCCTTTGTTGCGATCTGTTGCCTGGTGGCTGACAGCCGAATTTTGCGCGTTGGGCTTTTGGGTGAGCTTGGTCGTGTCCGCTCAATCGGCCCGGCTGCCAGCGCGGGTTACCAATGAGTTTGACAAAAAAGTGTCCGGCTCCTCCACCCCCGCTGCTGCCATCGTCTCAGTTTGGTTTTATATGAGAATTTGGCTTCTAGCCCTTATGGATAAAGCGCAGGCAGCTATCAAAATTAGTTCACGTGGCAAACGTGCAGCCTCAAACAGTTTCGCTCCCGGTATGAATTGCCCCGCAAGCGTCAGCGTTGCGCCAGCTCTGCCGAGGGTGGCCAGCTGACGCTGCGTGCCAGTGCTTCGGTCATGCCCGCGCGTGCCGTGGCCATATCAAAGTCGGTTTGCAGGCCCATCCAGAATTCAGCACTCATACCGAAGTATTTGGCCAGCCGCAGGGCGGTATCCACCGTGACGGCGCGGCGCTCGCGCACCACGTCATTGATGCGCGGCGCTGGCACCTGCAGCGCCATGGCCAGCGCGTGGGCGCTGAGGTTCATGGGTCGCAAAAACTTTTCGCGCAGAATTTCCCCGGGTGGATCGGGCGCATTCCGTTGGTGATTTCTGTTGTGGCAAGTCCTTCAGTGTTAACGTGAAACAACGCCCACAGCCGACAAGAATAGCGTGTCGTAGGGCCGACTTCAGTCGGCCATGGCGGGCTGAAGCCCGCCCTACGCAGGGCACGCGTGTTTCATGCTTTGGGGTGTCCTTGTTGAACATGGACGTTAGTCAACAATTTCAACACGAGAACATACGCTAGGTCTAATATTCCAACAATGCCTGCCAACGCAAGATGCCCTTATATTCTGCCCATCAAAAACAGACATCAGAGCACCATGTGCAGCGCAAGTTGTCCCGGTTTGACTCAATTTCAGGCCTTAATTTTTACCAGTTTTCAGGCTCCTGGCCTTACGGATAAAGCCGAAGCAGCTATCAACCGAAATTGTCCATTAGGCGGTGCTTCGCATCTGTTTGAGTGCTGGCGGTAGCTTTGCGGTCATTTTGTGCGTCTGTTCGGTGTCCATAGCCCTGCTATGAACGCCTCACAGCCACCCAAACTGCCTCGCAAACCTGCTCGCCATCATCTCAAACCCTAATGAACAATCTCGGATCAAAATTAATTCATCTCACCTGCGATGTACACTTTTGAATGTCAGATAAATGAGGTATCTTCCATGCACCGCACCCAGATCTACCTGCAAGATGATCTTTACGAGCACCTCAAGCTGCGCGCGGCCAGTATGCGCGTCAGCATTTCCGAACTGATTCGCGGCACGCTTGAGCGCGACATTCACAAAGACCCTGCAGCAGATGCACAAGCTTTTTTTGAGCGACTCAAGCCGCTTGAGAGTTTTGCCACCACAGATGCGTCAACCTACGTGCGCAATATTCGCAGTAAAAGCCGTATCATGCATCCTACTGACGCATGATGACCGCGCATAAGCTGGTGCTTGACACTGATGTGGTCATTGACCTCTTGAAGAAGAAGCCGAAAGTCGTTGCGCATTTTTTGACATTGGTGGCTGCAAAAACCACGTTCCTGGTCAGTCCTGTGGTCGTTGCCGAAATTTACGCCGGTGCGTTTGAGCACGAACATAAGTCCATCGACGCTTTTTTTAAACTGTGTCATCAGATAGATTTGGATACTGAGACCGGGCGCACGGCGGGTCTCTATGCCAGGCGTTTCAGCAAGGCGTTCCAAGGTATCTCGCTGGAAGATTTTTTGCTGGCTGCCACAGCCCGTGTTCATCAATGCCCACTGTGGACGCATAACCGCAAGCACTACCCCATGGATGATGTGGTGTTGTTTGAATAAAACGAGACATCTCCAGGCGAACACGACGTTTTGATGGTTTCAAGCGCAGCATGGTAACAACGCGCCGCTTGCTGCCAACCCTTACGCTGCATCAAACAACCCCATCTGACGGCTGTCTGCTGCGGGCTTGACACGTGCAGCGCGTGTGGCGTCGTCGCGCCCCTTGCGCGAGGCATGTTTTTCGACAATGGCGGCTTTGCCAGCGCGCACCTCGGGCATGCGGCGCAGGCTGTGCAGGCGGTCTTTGGCGGCGCGGGTGGCGGCTTCCAGATCAACCAGCGGCAGCGGCCATGCATCCACTGCGCCAGCGCATGCATCTGCGCTGACCCGTACACCGAAGGCCTGTTGCACGCTCTCAGGCATGCGCCAGGGCTCAAACAACCAACTGTCAGGCACGCGGCGCAGCGCCGGGCACCAGCGGCGCACAAACACGCCCTTGGGGTCATGGTCTTGCGCCTGTTTGATGGGGTTGTAAACCCGCGTGGTGTTGATGCCGGTGGTGCCGCTTTGCATCTGCATCTGGCTCCAGTGAATGCCGGGCTCGTAGTCTAAAAACTGCCGCGCCAGCCACAGGCCCACCGGCTGCCAGTGCAGCCACAGCGGGTAGCTTGCCACCGACACCAGCATGGCACGCATGCGAAAGTTCAGCCAGCCGGTGTGGTGCAGCATGGCCACACAAGCGTCCACCATCGGCCAGCCGGTGCGCCCTTGGGTCAGGGCATCAAAATGCGCCGGGTTCCAGTCGGGCTCGCGCAGGCCGTCGTAGCCCCGGTGCACATTGCGCCACTCCAGCTCGGGCTCGGATTCGAGCTTCTGGATAAAGTGGCAGTGCCAATGCAATCTGCTCAAAAAGGCCTCTAGCCCTTTTGCAGCATGCGCAGAGTGCTCTTGAAGTTGTAGTATTCTGAGTTCAGTCGCTTGCACCACCTGGCGCAGGCTCAGGCAGCCAAACGACAGGTAGGGCGACAGCCGTGAGCAGGCGCTGGGCGCCGAAAGAGGCGACGAGATGCCGCCACGGTACTGGCGGCAGCGATCCAGCAAAAAGTCGTCCAGCACCGCCCGAGCGTTGCTGCAGCCGCCGCGCTGGCGCTCGGCCGGGTCCCAGGCATCCAGCCCCAGCGCTTGCGCGGTGGGCACGGGCTGCGCTGGCCAGGGTGAGGCTTGAAACTGCAGCGCACCCGGTGCAGTGTTGCACGCTATCCGGCACTTAAAACCGTGCATTTCTGACTCTGGCGTTGTTGCAAATCCGCGCGATACCTGCGGGTATTGCTGTGGTTTGCGCCTAGCCAGAGCTAAAAATTCATCGGTTTTAGATACGCCGTCAAGCGTGCAACACTGCACTGACGCCGGGCTGGGCAACTGTGCCGCCTGGGTGTGTGCCAACCAGTGACGATGCCAGTGGTTGCGGTCTTGCAGCCGGCGCACCACCCCAAACTGGGCAAACTCTTGCCACACCACGCCTTGCGCACGGCACCAGCGTGCCACTGCTTTGTCGCGCGCAAAGCTCAGCGCGTTGCCGGTTTCTTCGTGCGACAGCAGCTGTGCAAAGGGCGCCAGCGCATGCAACTGCGCCAACACCTCAGGCACTTCGCCGGTGCGCACATGCAGACGGCCACCCAGGCTTTTCAACGCACGCGAGAGCTCGCGCAAGCTCTCCAACATGAACTCATAGTGTTGGCGCGCGGCATCGGGCTGCGCCCACAGGCTGGGCTCGATCACATACAGACACAACAGCGGCCCGTGGCTTGCGGCTTGCGTCAAGGCTGCATGGTCATGCAGCCGCAGGTCACGCTTGAACCAGACCACGCTGTAGTTCATAGCAGTTTCAGGTCAAACGACCGTTCAACCAGCCAAATTGCGGCCAGCGCCAGGGTCAGCGCCGAGCCGCCGACAAACACGCCACGACGGTAAAAAGCGCTGTGGCGCAGCCAAAAGGCCAGCGGCAAGAACGCCGCCACAATGGCCAGTTGCCCCACTTCCACCCCCAGGTTAAAGCCCAACAACGAGAGCACCAGCGCGCCCTGGGGTAAGCCTAAATCGGCCAGCACACTGGCAAAGCCAAAGCCATGAATCAGGCCAAAGCCAAACGCCATCAGCCAGCGCCGGTGCGCCACCACCGGTTTGAGGTTGTTGGCCGCAGCCAGCACCACCGACAGGGCAATGGTGGACTCCACCAGCCGGGATGGCAGCTCCACCAGCCGCAGCGCGGCCAGCGTCAGGGTGATCGAATGCGCGGCGGTGAAGGCCGTCACCACCATCAGCACCTCACGCAAGGCCTGGCCAAAATGCTCTACCGCGCGCCAACCGGGGTGCTGAAACACCAGCACGGCGGGCAGTAGCAGCGAGAGCAAGAACAAGATGTGGTCAAAGCCGATCCAGATGTGCCAGATGCCTTCCACCAGGTACTGGCCAAACTGCGCCAGCCGTGCGCCACCCTGCGCCTTGAAGTTTTGCGTGGCGCTCTCGGGCGCCAGCACGGCGGTTTGGCTGCTGCCATCCAGGTTCAAACGCAGCAGGCCGCGGTGCAAGGCGTCCACCTCAAACATCAGGTGGTAGGCTAGCTGCAGGTCGGCACTGGCGCTGGGGCATTGGCCATGCAGCTGCAGCACGGCGTAATGGCCGTCGGTATGTTCGTCCACCTGCAGTTGCGCAACCCCCAGGCTACAGGCACCCCCGCGCGCCAGCGTGAGCCGGGCCAGCGCCCAGGCGCTGAGCTCGCTTTGGCGTTGGCGCAATTCGCCCCAGGTGATGTCGCCATTGCCGTTGCTGTCCAAACCCATGGCGAAGTCGATGTCGCGCAGGGCAATGTCCCATTGGCCCGTGATTTGTTGGCCTTGCACATCGAGCCGCAAATAGCTGTCGCTGGCTTTATGCGCCAGCGCTGGGTTGCTCAAAATAAAGAGCGACCAAAGCATGATCCACAAGGGCTTGAGCACAAAATGACTCAATTTTTTCATGGTGTCTTGGGCTTCAGGGCTTGGGCCAAAACCAGCAGGCGCGGGTCTTGAAAGCCACTGCTGCGCAGCCAATGCACCGCCGCTTGGGCCGCGCCTGGGTCTTTGGCGGCCAGCGCGGCTTCGAGCAAGATGCGGGCATCGCGCGGCTCATGCTGCACTGTGTAGTTGGCTTGGGCCAGCGCCAAGGCGGCCTGCAAGTTGCCACGCAAACGCAGTTCAAAGCGGGCTTCTTCAGCACGGTGGGTCACGTCGCCACGCAGGCGAGCGGCTTCAAAACGGTCGGCAATGGCTTGCACATGCCGCGCGGCGACGGGCAGTTTGAGCAGGGTTTCTGCTTCTGCCAGGCGCAGCAACAAGCCATCAGAGCTTTCCCACGAAGCCAGCAAAGCCAGCACTTCAGCAGGGCGTTGCTGGTCCAGCAAAAAGTCGCTCCAGGCGGCCAACAGGTAACCGTCATCCAGCCCGGTGCGCAGCGCGGCCTTGAAATGCTGCTCGGCCTGCGCAGCCTGGCCACGCCATTGGGCCACTTCGGCCAGGCGTGTGTGTAGCCAGAGCTGATTCTCGGGCGCAGGGCTCTCTGTTAGGGCTTGTTGCAAGCTGCTGTGTGCCGCTTGCAGTTGCCCGGTGTAGGCCTGCAGCAACCCGTTGCAAGCACAGGCCAAGGCGCGGCGCTCTAGCGCCAGCAGGGCCTGGCAGCTTTGTTGTGCAGCGGGGTAATTGGCTTGCACCAAAAAAATCGCACCACGCCAGGCGTGGGCTTGCGCCAATTGCGGGTCCTGGCGCAGGGCGCTGGCAAAGTCATCCAGGGCGGCGTCAAACTGGTGCCGGTATTGCCGCAGCTGGCCACGCACCAGCAGCAAATCAGCCGTCATGACGCTCGCAAAGGGGGTGATGACGGCCTCGGCGTAGCCAATGTAGCGCGGGTCCCCTTTGGCCATGGCTTGGTCAAAGTAGGCTTGCGCTAAGGTGTTGGCCACGCTGGCATCTGCCGGCGTCTTGGCCAAGGCTTGGCGCAGTTGCAGGAATTTCCGGGCGGTGGTGTCGCCGGGTCGCAAGGGCAAGCGCTCCAGCACTTCGGCATCTGCGCTGGGTGTGCGTGGTGCGGCTGGCGCAGACAGGGGCAGGGCGAGGGTGGCCAGGCACAACGTAATCCCCCACGCCTGGCTCAGGATGTGTTTGGCGGCGGCCAACGGTGGTTTCATGCTTGGGCTATATTCGCCCCGCGCCTGATTTGGGCGTGAGTGCTTCTTTAATGAATTGGAGAACAGGTATGACGAAATTGTTGTCTGCATTGGTGTTGGCTGCTTTTGCCACGGTTTCTTTTGCTGCATCACACGGTGGCGCCATGAAAGACCCCAAGGCGATGGAAGAAAAAAAGGCGGCTTGCAAAAAAATGGACCCCAAAACAGCTGACGAGAAAATGAAGGCTGAATGCAAAAAATTGGAAGAAGCAAAGAAATAACGCGCTTGCGTTGTCACTTTGAGTTAACCCAAAAAACGAGCTTCGGCTCGTTTTTTTTGTTGCATCACGACCGGCCTGCATGGTTTGTGTTCCCTGCGTCAGGCGCTCAAAGCAGCAGGCGATACAGCTTGCCCCAGAAAATACACCGAGGCCAGGCACAGGCAAGCCACCCCACTCAACTGCAGGCGCAACGGCAAATACCAAGCAGGCAAAGCCAGCACCCGAGCCAGCCGCAAGTCTTGCCGGTAGTGCGTCAAGAATCCAGCAATCAGCAAGGTGGCAGCGGTTGCCGGATGTACGAGCAGCGCCACCCAGCCCAACAGTGAGGGCATCACGCTCCAGAGGTACATGCCGTTCATGGGGCGGCCTGCTGTGTCAGGGTGCACCATGGCAAAGCCCCAATGCAGGGCACCGACAAAGCTCAAAATCACTGCCCCATAGCCCAGCAGCATCTGCTGCCACCAACTCCGGTGGTTGGGTTCTAGCCATGCAATCAACGCCAAGGCAACAAAGGGAAGCAGGCCGCAATAGCCGAGCCAACGGACAGCGGGTGGTGGTGAAGAAGAAGCAGATGTTGTTGACATAACGACAAATGATTAATCGGCCGCATGGGCTTGCAACTGTGCCAGGGTAACGACTTCCAGCGCCTTGCTGTGGGTGCTGGCCAGCACCACCGGTGGTGCCATGCCGGCGTGCAAAGCCTCACGCCAGCGCAGCGCGCACAGACACCAGCGGTCACCGGGTTTGAGCCCAGCAAAGCGGTGTTCTGGACGCGGCGTGATCAGGTCGTTGCCCTGCGCCAAAGAATAGTCCAAAAACGCCTGGGTGACACGCGCGCACACCACATGCGTGCCGTGATCCTGAGCGTCGGTGTGGCAGCAGCCATCGCGAAAAAAGCCGGTCAGCGGGTCGTAGGAGCAAGGCAGCAGGGACGTGCCCAAGACATTAAGTGCATTCATGGTGCAGTGCGAAGGTCAGCAAAATAGCCGAGGCATTGTGCGTGAAGCTTCAGGTTTGAGCTCAGGCAAGTCTGCCAAATACCCTTGCATACGATGGACTTTGCGGGCATTTTTTATGATGCGTCATGAACCAAACCTCCGCCCCTGCCCGCGCTAGAAAATTCCGCTTGTCGCTGTGGTTTGCCTTGGCCTTCAGCTTGGCGCTGATGGGCTGGTACGAGTGGGTCGCACAAAGCGCGCCGACACCGGCGCCGCGCATCAACGTTGCAGCGCCAGCCGCCGATGGCAATCAGCAGGTTGCCATTTTTGCCGGCGGCTGCTTCTGGTGCGTGGAGTCTGACTTTGACAAAGTACCCGGCGTACTCTCGACCACCTCGGGCTACACCGGTGGCAAAACCGCCAACCCCAGCTACGCGGAGGTGTCCAGCCATGCCACCGGCCACGCCGAGGCCGTCAAAATTGTGTTTGACCCAGCCAAGCTCAGTTACCGACAGCTGGTAGACCATTTCTGGCACACGATTGACCCCACCGTGCACGACCGCCAGTTTTGCGACATTGGCACGCCTTACCGCACGGTGATTTTTGCCACCAGCACCGAGCAACTCGCTGACGCGCAGGCGTCCAAAGCGGCGCTGGAAACCAACAAACCGTTCACAGAGCCGATCGTCACCGACATCCGCCTAGCCGATGACTTTTACCCCGCCGAGGACGATCATCAGAACTACTACCAAAAGAACCCGGTGCGTTACGAGTACTACCGCACCAGTTGTGGGCGCGATGCGCGCTTGCGGCAACTGTGGGGTGACTTGCCTGGGAAGTGATGGGCTAACGTGAAACAACGTCCACAGCCGACAAAAATGGCGTGTCGTAGGGCCGACTTCAGTCGGCCATGGCGGGTTGAAACCCTTCCCCGCGCAGGACACGCATGTTTCATGCTTAGGGGTGTCCTAGTTGAACATGGACGTTAACGTGAAACAACGTCCACAGCTAACAAGAATGGCGTGTCGTAGGGCCGACTTCAGTCGGCCATGGCGGGTTGAAACCCGCCCTACGCAGGGCACGCATGTTTCTTGCTTAGGGGTGTCCTAGTTGAACATGGACGTTAACGTGAAACAACGCCCACAGCCGACAAAAATGGCGTGTCGTAGGGCAGACTTCAGACGGCCATGGCGGGTTGAAACCCGCCCTACGCAGGGCACGGGTGTTTCATGCTTTGGGGTGTCCTTGTTGAACATGAACGTTAGAGGCGCACGTTCAATCGCCGCTGTGCTTGCAAGTTTGAAGCGCACGCGTCATAAACTGGAAGCATGATGAATTTAACAAACTCAACCTTGTCGCAAACCCTCAACGCCGCCCTGACCCTGCAGCGCCAAGCCTATCTGGCGCACCCGGTGCCAACACTACAAGAGCGCGTGGCTGACCTGCGCACCTTGCAACGCTTTGTGCGCGAGCACCAGGAGGCACTGTGCGCTGCCATCAGCGCCGATTACGGCCACCGCTCACGCCACGAGACGCTGCTGGCCGAAATTTTTCCGGTGGTGGACGGCATTGACCACATCATCAGCCACCTGCGCGGCTGGATGCGGCCGCAATCGCGCTCGGTGGACTGGCGCAGTTTTTTTGGCGCGCGCAACCGTGTGATACCACAGCCGCTGGGCGTGGTGGGCGTGATCGTGCCGTGGAACTTTCCGCTGAATTTGAGCCTGGTGCCGCTGAGTTACATCTTTGCCGCCGGCAACCGCGCCATGGTCAAGATGAGCGAAAACTCGCGCCACCTGGCGGCGTATTTGATGGCGCACATGCCAGCTTACTTTCCGCCTGAGAAGCTGCAGTTTTTTGACGAAACCGGCGGCGTGGGCATCGAGTTTTCAAAGCTTAAATTTGACCACCTGCTGTTCACCGGCTCGGGCCAAACGGGCAAAGCCGTCATGGCCGCTGCTGCTGCCAACCTGTGCCCGGTGACGCTGGAGTTGGGTGGCAAAGCGCCGGCCATGGTGTGTGACGACTACCCGCTGCAAACCGCTGCCGAGCGCATCATGTTCGTCAAGCTGCTCAACGCCGGGCAAATCTGCACCACGGTCGATCACGCCTGGTTGCCCGCGGGCAAGGTGGACGAATTTGTGGCGCTGGCGCGCAGTGTGGTGGCAGCGCGTTACCCGGCCATTAGCTCACCCGACTACACGTCGATCATCGACCAGCGCTCGTTTGACCGACTGCTGAACGCGCTTGACGAAGCGCGCAGCGGCGGTGCGCAAGTGGTGCAATTATTGGACGGCCCGGCCTTTGACGCTGCTACACGCAAGATCGCCCCGACCATTGTGCTCAACGCGCCGCCCGACTGTGCGTTGATGCAGCGTGAAATTTTTGGCCCGATCCTGCCGCTGCGCACCTATGTCCAGCTGGAGGAAGTGGTGGCCAGCATCAACGCCGGGCCGCGTCCGTTGGCGGTTTACCCGTTCAGCCATGACAGCGCGCAGGTGCAGTACCTGATTGACCATGTGATGAGTGGCGGCGTGTCGGTGAACGACGCGCTGTTTCATGTCGGCCAGCACGACCTGCCGTTTGGCGGCGTGGGTGAATCTGGCATGGGCCATTACCACGGCCATGAGGGTTTTGAGACCTTCTCCAAACTGCGTCCGGTGTTTTACCAAGCGCGCTGGAGTTCGCTCAAATTGCTGATGCCACCCTATGGCAAATTGGCCGAGCGGGTGCTGGCGTTTTTGATTGGTCGATAAAAACCAGAGAGGCGGAACAAATTAGCCAGCCAGTTTTCGCACGTTATCTCAACACCAGCGAATCAACGGTTGAAAAATGGGTGGTCGGCAACGAGCGCCTTGGTCAGTCTGGTATCAGGCGAAAGACTTTTATTGCAGCGATTCCTGGCGGTCACCAGTGCCCGGTTCCGGGTAAGCCAGCCTCATTTTTGACGAAAGGTCAGCTGACCTTGAGGGAGGTCGCCAACGTGCTCATTGGAGTCAGCCCCCCCCAACTGAATGTGCCCATCCAATAGCCGTCATTCGAATCTGCAAGGTTATTTCGGCAATGCGTCGCGTTTTAATCTCAAATGAGATACATAATAATATCTTAACTCAGGATACACCGACATGACCGTACAAACTTCCATGCTCCACATTCGAGTGGAAGACGACATTAAAGAGCAAGCCACCCAGGCTTTAACGGCCATGGGTCTGTCGGTATCAGACGCAGTGCGCTTGTTTCTTCGCCGTGTCGTGATTGACCAGGCATTTCCACTTGAACTCAAAGTGCCCAACGCGCAGACACGTGCCGCCATGGAAGAGTCCCGCGCCATGATGGCCACACGCCGCGCGCGCTTTGCCAGTGCTAACGAACTGTTTGCTGATCTTGAAAAAAACAGCAGCCAGTAAACGGGCAGTCCTGCCGCGCGCCGCTGATTACACCAAGGCTTTTCTGAAAGATTGGCAACGCTTGTCCCACTCCGGACGTTTTGATATGGTGCGACTCAAGGAGGCCATGTTGTTGCTGACTGCCAATGACGCTCCCCTTGCGCCTGAATGGTTAGATCACAGCTTAAAAGGGGAGTGGGCAGATCACCGGGAATGCCATATTCGGGGCGACTTCCTGCTGATCTACCAAGTGGATGCAAACTGGATCAACTTTGTTCGTTCGGGTACGCATTCCGAACTTTTCAGCAATTGACAGTTTTCGATAAAAGTCAAGCAACTTGCCGCAAAAAATTGGGTATTTGAGGATCATTTTTGCGGTTAGTGGGGCTCCATGAAATCCGGCTTATCAGAATTGAGATGAGCTTCAGTGATGCCGCTCCAATTGAGTAACCGCATACCGCAACCTCGAGGGCGATTTTCTGCTGCCCTAACGTCCATGTTCAACAAGGACACCCCAAAGCATGAAACACGCGTGCCCTGCGTAGGGAAGGGTTTCAACCAACGCACCGAACTTCAGCCATGCGCTTATTTGTAGGCATACCGCGCATGAGGTTTGACGTGACTTTTTGGTCGAGGACTGGAGCGCCCGGCAGTGATGCGACAGGTTGTTCTGCGCAAGAGGTCAAGCGTATGAGAGATGGCCGCCAGAACATCGCCGACAAACAGCAACACACTGGGCATCACACGCACCCTTGCATTGGCGGACACGTTGCGTACCAAACGCACCTGCGGCGCATCGGGCGAACACCCCCAATCCTGCACATCCTGCGCGCTGGGCGCGTTCAAAGTGACCTGGGCTTGGGCGGCACCAGAGCGCAAGAACTGCTTGACCGCCGACCAGCCCGTGACCTCCTTATCGCAGCGCATGCAAAAGCGAATCCCGCGCTCACACAGCAAAGACACCAGCCAGGCTGCAGGGTAACCGCGATCCAGCAACAACACGTCATCTGGCCCCAAGCAATCGAGTGCCTGCATCAGCATTGCACGTTCAGAGGTATCGGCACCATGAACGCTGGCGTGCAGCGTCAACTCGGAGTCGGGCAGGTAAAGCGCAAACAAACGCTGATCGCCACTGGCGGCAAAGCGTGTGCGATGGCATTTGCGAATGGCGGGCATCAGCACGCTGGCATCGGCTGCCACCAAACGCAAGCCACGCCAGCGCAGGACGTTGCTAGCGGCTTGCGCACGATCAATCACCCAATCGTTAAACCAGCTCAGTGCGGGCATGTGCAAGTGCGAGCGAGCCTTGGCAAATGCACGGTCTGAGACGTCGCTTAAGTTCGGTGCATTGCAAATCCGCCGGGTTTGCCCAGCACTTTGCCTATCAGGTATTGGCCGTTGTTGAGCAGGGTGCGGTGCGGCAAGACCAGCGGGCCACGCCTTTGGCTTTCGTCGTAGCCGCAGTGCGGGCAGGTGCTGGTGCTGCCCTTTTCGGCGAAACAGCTGGGGCACAGGTGAGCAAACGCTGTGCTATTCATTGGACTTTGATTCGTTCAACCCAATAATCTGGATGCCGATGTTGGTGCGAAACCGCGACGATCCAAACCTCTTCGCCACGGACTACATAGCGCAAGATGTAAGGAAACCGATTCATCACGTAACGGCGAACATCTTCTGTCTCTATAGGGAACAGTAACGGTGTTCGGGAAATCCGGATGGATGCTTCTCGCACAGAACTTTTGAAACGCAAACCAAGACCAGGCTGTTGCTGCTCATACCAATCACAGGTATCAGCCAATTCGTCATTGGCGATTTCAGCAAAGCGAATGTGCATTATGTGCGGCCAAAAACTTCGTCAAAGGCCAAAGTTTTCATGCGTCCATCATCGCAAGCGCGTGCTCTGTGCACAGCTTCTTCTGCCCAAACGCTGTCAATTGCTGCATCGGGTTTATCTAGACTTTGCATGATTTGCTCTGCAACCTCATAGCGATCAGAGGCTTTAAGTTGCAAGGCCATTTGAATAATTTCTGGTTTATCCATGAGAGTTTCCTTCAAGTTGATTGCCATGACCGTTGTGTCAATCCAATCGTTTTACACCTAAGCCCATTTGAACTGCTCACCACAAAACGGCACAAACAGCAGCTTGGTTTGGCCCATTTCTATGGTGTCGAAGGCTTTCAGTTCGGTCGGGGTGGCGACCTCGTCCTCGTTCAGGTAAATAATGCCCCGACCCTCGCCAGGTGTGAGCAGGTAGCTATTCTTTTTGGGGTTAAAGCTGATGACAGCGTGGTTGTCGCGCGAGATGGCATCGTCCCCACCGATGCAAATGTCCATTTTGGGGTCGCGCCCCACAAAGTTGCGCTCGCTGCGTATGCGGTAGTCGCGACCTTTCTCGGGGCCTTCGATGCACACCAACCAACCCACTACCGGGTCAATGCCCATCTTTTTGCGCACCACGCCCACAGTGGCACCGGGGTCGCGCTCAATAAAGGCGGGTTTGGCTTGGCCACGGGCGACCGTGGGGCTGTCCAGATCGGGTCGGGCCGGCGCTGCGTAGGCCGTGCGCCCGGCCGCCACCGTGGGCTGAATATGCAGATTGGCAACGCCGCACGAGGGGCATGAGCTGTGTTTGTCTGCATCAAAATAGTGACCACTGTCACAACGTTTCATCACCATGAATGTCCCCTGCAATTGTTGCCAGTGTGATTGGCTACTTACCGAATGCTGACCCGACCGTCTGCGCCAACGGTTATTGTTGCCACCAGATATTTTTGTTGTTTTACCTGTAGCCTGGCAGGTGGCAGTGCGCTGGAACCATCGCGGTGAATCACGCTCCCTGTCACAGTTGGCGTGCCTTCAACCCCGTGAAGATTGTAGAGCTCGGCAAACACCCGGTAGTTGCCAACGGCAGCGCTGGGGTTGCTCCAGACTTCATTGCCGGGGCCAAACTGACTGTCAACGCTGAGTTCGCCAGGATTGCCCGGATAAGTCTTGTGCTCGTATGAGAACTGCGTGCCACTGGGGTCAACCACATGCAAGTCAACGTCCTGATACTTTGTGTCCCACTGGATATGCACCAGCAGGAATGTTTTGGCAAGTTGCTGTGTGGCGGCTTCGGCGCGCTGGCGATTTTGGTCTGCCTCGGCTTGCGCTGCTCGCATGGATTTTTCGGTAGCCCGCAACGACTCTTCTGCGTCTTGTTGTCTGGCCTGTGCTTCTAGCTGTGCTGCGCGCGCTGTCAGCGTTTCTTGTCGCGCCAATTCTTCAGCAGCGCGGGACTGCTGAAGTTTTTTTTGGTAGTCGATGGACTCTTTTTTGTAATACGGCAGCAAGATGACCATGATGATCAAAAAAGCACCCATGGCACCTGAAATGACGTCGAGCATCGACAGGTTAAAGATGTTGATGTCTCGGTTACGCCGTTTCATGGGCTTGCTTCCACAAAAATGGCTGTCGCTGTGTAGTTGTCGTGGCTGGAAGGGACTCGATCCAACAAAAGCTGTTGCATGGCGTTTAGCCAATCTTTGGGCGTCGCTGATTTTTCCAGCGTGGCTTGCATGTCAGCCTCGGTGACGAACTCCCAAAAGCCGTCAGTACACAGCAAAAAGGCATCCCCATCTGCAATCGGTAATGCATGGTTCAGGACTGTGGTGCGCAATTTGCCATTGTTACCCAGGCTTCGGGTCAGGCGATTGCGGTCTTCGTGGTGGCGAATATCGTCATGGCAGATGTCACCGGCATCCACCATCACCTGGGGTACGCTGTGGTCCTTGGTTTGTTGCACGATCAGGCCAAGGGAAAAATAATAAAGCCGCGAGTCGCCGACATGCGCCCACCACGCCTTGGCATTCTGCACCGTCAGCACCACCACCGTACTACGCATGGTGCTTGAACGATCATCATCTAGCTGGCCTTGAAGAATGGCTTGATGTGCCGCAGTGAGCATATTGTCAAGTTCGTCTGCTGAAAACTCAGGCTTGACTTGGTAGGCTTCAATGATGCTGTTGACCGCTATCTTTGAAGCCACATCGCCGCCACCATGTCCGCCCAATCCATCAGCCACCACCCAGCAACCTTGTTCGTTTGAAAGCAAGACGCTTTTGGCGGCATCTTCGTTTACCTTTCGACCACCGGGGTCGGAAATTGTGGCGTGTATGAATTTCAAGACTTGGTCTCCATAGCAACTTCGAATTGAAAGTGCCTATTGGCCAAGTAGAAACGTTCGCCGGGCTTGAGTCGGCGCGGCGTTGCGGAGTCGATGCGTTCACTGTTATCTAGAAAAGTGCCATTGGCTGTCCAGCAGTCTTCCAGAAAAAAAACGGTATTGGCTCGGTCCCAGCGAACCGTGCAATGTCGTCGGCCTATGTCAGTTGCATCAGATGGCATGACCAGTTGACACATGCTGGCATCGCGCCCGATGGCGATTTGCTCTGCATCAAGTGGTAATGTGGCATTGGCATATGGGCCGGTGATGCCACGTAGCACGGGATATTTGGCTGCTTTTGCCGGTGCAGCAACGTGTTTGGTAAGTACGTCACGCCCGCGAGTAACAGCATCCTTGATCACGATTCGGCTGCGCCGATTGACGAGCAAGCTAACAGCCACCATCACTAAAACCAGCGTCAAGCCAATGAAGGTGAACAAAACCGGTTGCCTGCCAAACTCTGCCGCGAAGACGTTGGGCTTGGAGCGTGTTGCGATAAAGGGTAAATGTAGGCGGTCCAGTTCCACCAGCAATTCATCCGAGAGGATGGCCCAGGCAACGCCTTCGCCCAAGGGCACACGCTCTTGTCGTACCCCTTGGGGTGCAGAAGGATCGACCACCAGAACGGAGGTCATGGACTTTTGCACGTTGATGCCGACCACTTGTCCAAATTCATTGAACAGCGGTCCGCCAGAATTACCGGGGTTGACGGGCGCAGTGATTTGAATGTGCTTGACCGTGCCTTCAGGCGAATCCAGTTCAGTGAACTTGCTGATGATGCCTTCAGCAAAGGAGACACGACCAAAGTCGCGGAAGGAGCGCAGTGCCGCACCGGGATAACCCGCGACGATGACCTTGTCGCGCTCATCCATAGCACTACGGGTGGCAAAGTTGACGGCTTGTCCACCAGGGCTTCTTTCGACTCGAAGCACGGCCAAATCTTTGGCCAATGATTGCCAAAGCACCGCCGCCGGAACCAGTTCACCATTTGCAGCCATGATGCCGACCTTGCCGCCTTCATCGGTGCAGGCAACAACATGGTGATTGGTGACCACATGTTTGCCGTCAGCCACTAGGAAACCAGAACCAGTGCCCATGTTGGAGGGTGAGACCACACACACCACTGGCACTGTGCTTGCGCGCATGGCTTCGGTCAAACTGTCAGCACTGGCTGATGCTGCCCAGACAAAACCGAGCATCAAGACGAGGGAAAGCGATTTGCTTGACCACATCAACACCCAGCGCAAAATCTTTTGCTGAATTTGGGTAAGTGCCAGGTAGTGCTTGCGCATTTTCCAGATTTCGATGGTTCAAATATCTGGATGGACGATCGACACTTGTTTTCGGTTTTCAAAGGTTGAAATAAACGGTCTAACTATCTGCCCATGAGCTCGAACTGCTTGCACCATCGTTACACCCTGTGAATAGTGATTTTGTAGTAGTAGATGATACGCGGTTGACTTGCTGTGTCTTATCAAACTCTCAATGCTTGAGCCGAAATTTGATGATCGGCAAGTAATGAATTCAGGGACATTCCCAGACACAGAATGACTGCACTACCTTGGAGACCAGTCATTCAAACTGGTCATTTTTAGTTTGGCGAATGGCTCCAGTTGGTCGATGGCCGGTACTCCGATTGACCAAATCAGCGCCAGAAAGCTGACCCAGAAACTCAGGCTTGAACGGCTTGTTTGGTTAAAGCATTTCAGCAAACTGACTGACAGTCACAGGACAACTGCCGAGAATCTAAAGCCAGGCCTCACCATGCTGACCGAGCCAATGGGTTGCTCTGCCACGGCCTTGCCCTTGCCCGTTTTCTCAAGTCAGCAGATCATGCAGCGTGCGGGCAATCACCTGGGTGGCGCGGCGCAGGTCTTGCAAATCCAGCCGCTCGTCGGCACGCTTGGCGTGTGACTCCAGCACGGTGCGTGGCCCGGCTCCGTAGACCACGCCGGGAATGCCGCGCTGGGCAAACAGCCGCACGTCGGTGTACAGCGGTGTGCCCATGGCGGGAATGTCCTGGCCAAACACGGCTTTGCCGTGCTTTTGTATGGCCTCTACCAGTGGCTGATTGCCGGGCAGGGCTTGCATGGCATGTGCCAGCAGGATGCGTTTGATATCGACCTTGATGCCGGGTTGGCTGGCTGCGGCTTGCTCGATGATGGCGCGCAACGTGGCCTCCACCTCGGTGGGGTTTTCTTCCGGGATCATGCGCCGGTCCAGCTTGAAGCAGACCTTGCCGGGCACGACGTTGGTGTTGGTGCCGCCCTGGATCAGCCCCACGTTCAAATAGGGATGGGTGATGCCGGGCACCTGGGATGTGATGGCTTGGTAGCGGGTGTTTTGCGCGTACAAGGCGTTCAAAATTTGCACTGCGCTGTGCAGCGCGTCGACACCGGATTCTGGAATGGCCGCGTGCGCCATTTGGCCATGCACCGTTACCTCCAGCTGCAGGCAGCCGTTGTGCGCGGTGACCACCTCGTAGCTGAAACCGGCGGCAATCAGCAGGTCGGGGTGCGTTAGCTTATTTTTCAGCAACCAGCCTGGGCCGGTTTCGCCGCCAAATTCTTCGTCGTAGGTGAACAGCAGCTCAAGGCTGCCGCGCTGCGGTTTGCACACTGCCTCCAGCGCGCGCAGGGCAAAGGTGAAGGTGGCAAAGTCGCCCTTGCTCACGGCGCTGGCGCGGCCATAAATTTTGCCGTCCACCACCTCGCCACCATAGGGGTCGTGCGTCCAGCCGTCGCCGGGGGGCACCACGTCGCCATGCGCATTCAGGGCTATGGTTTTGCCGCCGGGGCCATAGGCGCGGCGCACGATCAGGTTGGTGATGCTTTGCAATCCGGCGGCCTGTACTTCGGCGATGGGTACCGGATGTTTTTCGGCCTTGATGCCCATGGCCGCCAGCAAGTCAAAGGTGCGCTCGGCGTGCGGCGCATTGTGACCCGGTGGGGTGTCGGTGGGAACTTTGATGAGCTCCTGCAAAAAGCGCACCTGCTCATCAAAGTGCGCGTCAATCCAGGCATCAAGTTCAGTGTAAGTGGTCATGGTGTTGAGCGGTTGTTGTTCGGCTTGTAGGGTGCATGTAGGGTGGTTGTAGGGTGGTTGTAGAGTGCTTGTAGAGTGCTTGTAGAGTGCTTGTGGGGCGGTTGTGGTGGCTGTTGTAGGAGTGGTTGTAGGGGGTGGTTGCAGGGGGTGGTTGCAGGGGGTGGTTGTAGGGCTGTTGTAGGGCTGTTGTAGGGCGGACTTCAGTCCGCCAGCACGGCGCCAGCCAGCTCTTCCAGCAACTGGCAGAAGGCCTGCACCGCCAGCTGCATGTCGTCGCTGGTGC
>Ga0210024_1000975_pt1 | contig 26129 bp, 25 predicted proteins | sample CryGeymeta201525_FD_183988 | JGI IMG/M metagenome (GOLD analysis project Ga0210024, IMG submission 183988) | Groundwater microbial communities from Crystal Geyser aquifers in Utah, USA - Crystal Geyser metaG 2015-25 (SPAdes) (version 2) | ecosystem: Environmental > Aquatic > Deep subsurface >...
AAAGAAGTCAAAGCCTGCATCACGCGTCCACCTTCAAAATAGCCAGGAAAGCCTCTTGTGGCACCTCGACCGAACCAATCTGTTTCATGCGTTTCTTGCCTTCCTTTTGTTTCTCAAGCAACTTGCGTTTGCGGGTAATGTCGCCGCCATAGCATTTGGCGATCACGTTCTTGCGCAGCGCTTTGATGGTCTCGCGGGCAATGATGTTGGCACCGATGGCGGCCTGGATCGCCACGTCGTACATCTGTCGCGAAATGACTTCGCGCATCTTGGCCACCACCTGGCGACCGCGGTACTGCGATTGAGAGCGGTGCACGATGATCGACAAGGCGTCAACTTTTTCGCCGTTGAGCAAAATATCGACCTTGACCACGTCGGCGGTGCGGTACTCCTTGAACTCGTATTCCATCGACGCGTAGCCGCGTGATACGCTTTTGAGCTTGTCAAAGAAATCCATCACGATCTCACCCAGCGGCATGTCGTAGGTGAGCACCACCTGACGGCCTTTGTAAGCCATGTTCATCTGCACACCGCGCTTCTGGTTGCACAGCGTCATCACCGGGCCAACATATTCTTGCGGCATGTACAGGTGCACGGTGACAATCGGCTCGCGGATTTCTTCCAGGCGGCCCTGGTCAGGCATCTTGGACGGGTTCTCCACCATCTTGACCGTGCCATCGGCCTGTACCACCTGGTAGACCACGCTCGGCGCGGTGGTGATCAGGTCCTGGTCAAATTCTCGCTCCAGGCGCTCCTGCACGATTTCCATGTGCAGCAAGCCCAGAAAGCCGCAGCGAAAACCAAAGCCCAGCGCTTGCGATACCTCGGGCTCGTAGTGCAATGAGGCGTCGTTGAGCTTGAGTTTTTCCAGGCTGTCGCGCAGACCTTCATACTGGTTGGCCTCGGTCGGGTAGAGACCGGCAAATACCTGCGGCTGGATTTCCTTGAACCCTGGCAACGGCTCGCTCGCGGGCGCCAGCGCCGCGTTGCCACGGCGGATGCAGGTTAACGTGTCGCCCACTTTGGCCGCCTGCAGCTCACGAATGCCGGCGATGACATAGCCCACCTCGCCCGCATGAAGCACGTCGCGCGGCACATCGGTGGGGGTGAAAACACCGAGTTTGTCGACGTCATAACTGGTGTCGGTGGCCATCATGCGGACGCGGTCACCTTTGGCGATACGGCCATCGACCACGCGCACCAGCATCACCACACCGACATACGAGTCAAACCAGCTGTCAATGATCATGGCGCGCAGCGGTGCTGCCGGATTGCCCTTGGGCGGCGGAATACGCGCCACCACCGCTTCAAGAATGTCGTCCACACCCATGCCGCTCTTGGCCGAACAGGCGATCGCCTCCGATGCGTCGATGCCAATGACGTCTTCGATTTCGGTCTTGGCGTTGTCAGGGTCAGCGTTGGGCAGATCCATCTTATTGAGCACCGGCACCACTTCCACGCCCAGGTCCAGCGCGGTGTAACAGTTGGCCACCGTTTGCGCTTCAACGCCCTGACTGGCGTCGACCACCAGGAGGGCACCTTCACAAGCCGACAACGAACGACTCACTTCGTACGAAAAGTCGACATGGCCAGGGGTGTCGATCAGGTTGAGGTTGTAGGTTTGACCGTCGCGGGCGGTGTAGTTAAGCGACGCCGTCTGCGCCTTGATGGTGATACCCCGCTCTTTTTCGATATCCATCGAATCGAGCACCTGTGCCTGCATCTCACGCGCCTGCAGCCCGCCACAACGCTGGATCAGGCGATCGGCCAGTGTCGACTTGCCGTGGTCAATGTGCGCGATGATGGAAAAATTTCGGATGTGATTCATCGAAGGGGACAACAGAAAAAGGGCGCGATCCCGTCGGGCGCGCCCTGCGCGGTGCCACCAGGCACCGATGATTTGGTGGGGCCGATTGTAATTGGCTAATGACCCGTGTGCCGGTTAACGCGCCGGGCGGATCACCACCAACTGCGCCAGGTTACCACGGCGCACCAGCAGCAGCAGCGGCTTGGCCTTGTCGACCTTGCCGATGGCCGCTTCAAATGACTTCAAATCGGTCACCAAGGTGTTGGCCACCTGCAAAATCACGTCGCCTTCGCGCACGCCCGCACGGGCTGCAGCGTCAGTCGCTGCTTCGACGACGACGCCACCTTTGATTTTCAGCTCTGACTTCTGCGCTTCGGTCACTTCGGTCACCATCAAACCCAGACTTTGGGCCGCGTTGGAACCCTTGGGCTTGGCCGGTGTCTCGGCTGCCTTGGCTACCGGCTTGTCGGCCTCAACCTCGGCAATCACAACGGTCAAGTCTTTGTTGCTGCCCCGGCGAAACACCGTCAGCGTGCTCTTGGTGCCCGGCTTGACGCCACCCACCATGCGTGGCAGGTCAGAGGCTTTTTCTACCGGCCGACCATCAAATTTGAGAATGATGTCACCCGCTTCAACCCCCGCCTTGTCGGCCGGTGCGCCAGTCTCGACTGCGCGCACCAAAGCGCCTTGCGGCCGACCCAGGCCAATCGATTCCGCCACCTCTTTGGAAACCTGGTCTATCTGCACACCAATGCGGCCACGCGTCACACGACCGGTAGCACGCAGTTGTTCGCTGACACGCACCGCCTCATCCATCGGAATCGAAAAAGAAATACCCATGGAGCCACCCGAGCGCGAATAAATCTGGCTGTTGATGCCCACCACCTCGCCACGCATATTAATCAGCGGGCCACCCGAGTTGCCGGGGTTGATCGCCACGTCGGTCTGGATGAAAGGCAAATAGTCGCCTGTGTCACGCTGCTTGGCGCTGACAATGCCGGCGGTCACGGTGTTTTCAAAACCAAATGGCGAGCCAATGGCCACCACCCATTCACCCACGCGCAGACGGCTGACGTCCCCAACCTTGACGGCGGGTAGTCCCGTGGCCTCGATTTTGACGACAGCGACGTCGGAGCGCTTGTCGGCACCAATGATCTTGGCCTTGAATTCGCGCTTGTCGGTCAGGGTGACCACCACCTCGTCGGCGCCATCGACCACATGGGCGTTGGTCATGATGACGCCGTCCGAGCTCAAAATGAAGCCAGAGCCAACGCCGCGCGGTTGCTCGTCATCGGGCAATTGCGGGTGATTGCGCGGTGGCGTCTGGCGTGGAATATTGGGTACGGGCAGGCCAAACCGACGGAAAAATTCCAGCATGTCCGGGTCAATTTGTCCGCTTTGGCCCTGGCGTGGTGCCACTTTTTCAAGTGTGCGGATATTGACCACCGACGGGCTCACCTGTTCGACCAAGTCGGCAAAATCCGGCAATGCGCGCGTTTGTGCACTGACACTCGTCGGCGCCCATAAAGCCATGGACCCCGCCAACAGCAGCCCACTGGCCAAACCTGTGTACAAACGCTTCCAACTTGATTGAATCATGTTCGACCTTTCCTGTAAAAAACTAAAACAACATGGCATCTCATTTTTTTCTTTCAAGCGCCTGCAAAAAACCCGTCAGGGTAGACGCGGGCACCTCACCCACGGCCGTCAACCACCACTGGCCTGACTGACGCATACGCAACTGGGTTGCCCCCATGGACAATGACTCGTGGGCAGCCACCCAACGGTGGTGCTGGGGATCGAACGGTTCGATGAACAGCGACACCGACGCCAAGCCATCAGAAAAAATGCACTGCAATGATTGACGTCCAGCGGCCTCATCCGGTTCCGCACGCGCGTAACAGCGCACCGGCGAAAAGCCGGGCACGGGTGGATTGAGCGTCCAGCCCTCGTCATCTACCGTCGTCCTGCGCATCCTGGGGTTACGCACCTGGTAACCCTGGGTGTTGTTCATCAAGACCTTCAACTGGTCAAAACTCAATGGCGCGTTAAATTGCAGTTCAGAGAACGCCGCCTGTTCCAATACCTTGTTTGCTGCGTCCAGAGTCTGCAACTTGACGATCAGCCCACTCGCACGATCCGTCCAGATACGGTAGCCAAAACGCAGCTTGTCTACCGGCACAAGTTCAACAACGTCGGCCTGCAAGCCCGCCACACGCGCGTGTCCACCAGGATAGATTTGATAAAAACGCGCAACCACCGTATCAGTGCGCTGCAATAAATGCGGGAACAGGCCCAGTGAATCCCGCGTCTCCTGGATGACGGTGCGGCTGTCGGGTAAAAATGTGACGACCGCATCGTTGTGCCGAAAGGTCGATCGTGGCATACCCGTCAGGGCATCCACACGCTCGATTTGCTGCTGGCCATCGCACACATGCCAAATGCGCGAGGTCGACATCACGTCGCCGGCACTGACAACAAAGGTACCCATGTAGGCACGCACAAGGGTGCTGTCTTGCAAGCGCTTCAGCCAGCGCGCGACGTCGATGTTGCTCCCGCTAGCTGACGGCAACGGCAAGGGCTGGGCCTGTAACACCCCGCTGAGGCCAAGCAGGAGCAATACGGTCAGAAAAGCTGTCAGTCGCTTCAACGGCTGGCCTCGTTGAAGGTCGCGTTGCGCAAAAATCCGGCGGGCACTTGCAGCGCGGTGACACCGCCGTGCTGCCGGTGAGCGGCCAATAGCGCGTCAAGCTGCGGATCACGCAGCATCACCGCACCACCGCTATCAGTGGCTTCAAGAGACGCCGACGAAGCCGATGAGGCCGACGCTTGGGCTGGCGCGGGCGCCTGGGCCAGCGTCGACGTGTTGCCAGCAGAATTGCCTTGGCCAAGCCACTGCGCCGCCTGCCACACCAAGATACCGACAAAAGCGACCGACGCCAGTCCCGCCACGCGCCGCCACCAACTGTCGTTAGCCGCTGGAACAGCCGACAAATTCACCCTCTCAAGCCTTTTTCTATCTTGTTCAAATGCTACAGTATCATGAGCATTTGAAGTCAATTCCCGACGCAAGCGTTCAATGAATATTTCGTCGTGACCCAACGTTTCGAGTTTGCCCGACCGCAACACTTCACCCACCAGATGGTAGGTGTCCCACGCCTCGCGCGCGACGCGACTATCCTCAATGTAGACGATAGCGCGCGCGAATTCTTCGTCACGCAGCTCACCATCTACGAGGGCCGACACCCATTCTTCTTTCACATGCGACGCATCAGACATGATTCTGTTCATCCGAAAATAGGCTGCTACTGTTACTGTTTAACATCAGCCGTACCCTGCTTCACCACCGCTTGCCCATCTGGCGCTCCAGCATGGGGCGCACCCGCAGCGAAATTGCTTCACGAGCCCGAAAAATCCGCGACCGGACGGTACCAATCGGGCAGGCCATCAATTCCGCAATATCCTCATAACTCAATCCTTCCATCTCTCGCAAAGTGATCGCCTGGCGCAAATCGTCAGGCAATTGCGCCAGCACCTCGTCAATCACTTGGGTAATTTCTTTGGCGGCCAAGGTAGATTCAGGCGTTTCGTCTGTGCTTGGTTCGTTTCTAGCGATAAAAGTTTCATCGTCTTCGTCTTTTGACGCGAGTGCACTTTCGGACACCGTCGGGTCATGCTTGAGCTCGAGCAAAAACTTCTTGGCCGTGTTGACGGCAATCCGATAGAGCCAGGTATAAAACTGCGCGTCACCGCGAAACTGGTGCAGCGCCCGGTAGGCGCGGATAAAGGTTTCTTGCGCGATGTCAGGAACCAGGTCAACGTCACGCACCATACGGCCCACCAGGCGTTCAACTCGGCGTTGGTACTTGATCACCAGCAGTTCAAACGCGCGCTGATCGCCAGCGCGCGCTCTCTCGACCAGCAACAAGTCGCTGTCACCGGGCAAACTGGCGCGCGCGTCATCGGGCCGCTCGGGCGTCATGTCGGCACCTCAAAACTGCCATCAACCTGGGGCTGGCGCTGTCTGGCAAAAACTGCACGCCGCAGATCACTCCAACGTTGGGGTTGTCGCGCTTGCGCCAGCCACAACCAGCGCACCCGGGACTGCGCGTCTAGGGTACGCACCAGCAACGTGTGCTGCAAATCGAGTTGCACGTTCAGTGTCATTTGCTGCGTTTGAGCCGGATCAACCCAGTGCCAGTTGTCGCCCGTGAATTCCAGCGCGCCCCGCGGCGAGCGCCGCCAATCCAAGGTAGCCCAAGTCAGGCACAGCAGCCAAACCAGCCAGGCGGCTGTATGCCGGGGTAGCCATGGGTCGGACTGAACCGTCCACGCCAGCAGGATCGCCGCGCCGACAACGCCAATACTGACCACCGCCGCAGCGTGGAAATATGAACGCCCCACCGGATAACTGACCGCTGGGGCGTTGTGCATGGATGGCAGTGCCCTGGTGCAAGCCGATTCGACGGGACCGCTCGCCCCGGCGCGATCAAGGCGCGCGCTTGAATACCAGGGACCCGTTGGTCCCGCCAAAGCCGAAGTTGTTCTTGACGGCGACGTCAATTTTCATGTCGCGCGCGGTGTTGGCGCAGTAGTCCAGATCACACTCGGGGTCCTGATTGAAAATATTAATGGTCGGTGGACACTTCTGGTGGTGCAACGCAAGTACCGTCACCACAGATTCCAGGCCGCCCGCACCGCCCAAGAGGTGTCCCGTCATGGACTTGGTGGAATTCACCACCACGTTCCTGGCATGGTCACCGAGCGCAGCCTTGATCGCGTTGGATTCGTTGATATCTCCCAGTGGGGTTGACGTGCCGTGGGCGTTGACATAGTTGACCTGGTCGGCGTTGAAACCGGCGTTGTGCAGCGCGCTGACGATGGCACGACGCGGACCGTCCATGTTGGGCGCGGTCATGTGACCGGCGTCGGCGCTCATGCCAAAACCTGCCAATTCGGCGTAGATCTTCGCACCACGCGCTTTCGCGTGTTCATACTCTTCCAACACCATGACACCGGCACCCTCGCCCAAAACAAAACCGTCGCGGTCTTTGTCAAACGGGCGCGAAGCAGTAGCGGGATCGTCGTTGCGGGTACTTAAAGCGCGCATAGCCGCAAAACCACCCACCCCGAGCGCCGACACCGCTGCTTCAGACCCACCGGCAACCACTACATCGGCATCACCGTACTCAATCATGCGGCCCGCCTGGCCGATACAGTGCAAACCGGTGGTGCACGCCGTCACAATGGCCAGATTGGGGCCCTGAAAACCATAGCGAATAGAGACATGCCCAGCGATCATGTTAATGATGGTCGACGGCACAAAAAACGGAGAAATGCGGCGCGCACCGCGCGACACAAATTCAGAGTGCACGGTCTCGATCATCGGCAAGCCGCCAATGCCTGAACCAATGACACAACCGATGCGGTTGGCAAGTTCTTCACTGAGGGCTTCACCCGTGGGCAAACCAGCATCCGCCACCGCTTGTGCAGCGGCGGCAATGCCGTAATGAATAAAGGTGTCCATCGTGCGCGCCTCCTTGGCGCTCATGTAGGACTCAATATCGAACCCTTTGACCTCGCCGGCCACCTTGCAATTGAAAGTGGAGGCGTCAAACTTGGTAATCAGGCCGACACCCGATTGACCGGCAAGCAAATTCGCCCAGGTGGTATCGACGGTGTTGCCGACCGGACTGATACAACCTAAACCTGTAACAACAACGCGGCGACGGGACATGGTGGGAACAATCAGTGGTTAATCTGGAATGGCGCACGAAGCCTGGGCAGGTTCCGCGTTTTTGAACAGCAGCCCCAAGCCGCCACACGATCAAAGACCGTTGCGAGCGCTAAAAGGGCCGATGCCGCAACCGCGTCACCTACGTTCATCAGGCCTTCTTGTGCGTGTTGGCGTAATCCACGGCATTTTGCACCGTGGTGATTTTTTCCGCATCTTCGTCCGGGATTTCAATGCCAAACTCGTCTTCAAGCGCCATCACCAATTCGACGGTGTCCAGGGAATCGGCACCCAGATCAGCCACAAAAGCTTTTTCGTTGGTGACTTGGGATTCTTCAACACCGAGTTGTTCGGCAATGATTTTCTTAACGCGTGCTTCAATATCGCTCATGAGTTCCCTCAAAGGGTTGTAAAAAGATCCGTCATTTTAGCCGGGCTTGGAAAAGTCTCCCAAAACCGGCAGCCGAACGGACACAGCGGCTTTATCTTTTGCTATTTGAACACCGATCAGGCCATGAACATGCCGCCATTGACATGCAATTCCTGGCCGGTCACGTAAGCAGCCTGTGGTGACGCCAGATAAGCCACGGCATGGGCAATGTCGGCAGGCTTACCCAGATGCCCCAGCGGAATCTGGCCCAACAAAGCTTTTTGTTGCTCATCAGCCAAACCGGCCGTCATATCAGTTTCAATGAAGCCCGGTGCCACACAGTTGACGGTAATGTTGCGCGAACCCAATTCGCGCGCCAGAGCACGCGTCATGCCGGCCACACCGGCTTTGGCCGCGGCGTAATTGGCCTGACCGGGGTTGCCGGAAGCACCAACGACCGAGGTGACGCTAATGATGCGACCGTAGCGCTGTTTCATCATGGTGCGCATGACCGCCCTGCTCAGTCGGAACACCGCTTTGAGATTGGTGTCAAGCACCGCGTCCCACTCGTCGTCTTTCATGCGCATGGCAAGGTTATCACGGGTGATACCGGCGTTGTTGACCAGCACATGCAAGGCGCCGTGCTCTTTAGTCGTTGTATTGATCAGCGCTTCAACACCAGCGGCGTCGTTGACGTTGAGATTTTTGCCAACGCAACCTGGAAAATCAGCCAGTGCCTGGCTGATTTTGGACGCGCCGTCGTCGCTGGTGGCGGTGCCGATCACCTTCAGGCCGCGCTGCGCCAACTCCAGCGCGATGGCCGCGCCGATACCGCGTGAGGCACCGGTGACCAACGCCACCTGACCTGCAAATTCAATGCTGCTCATGCTTGCGTCTCCAGTGCGGACTTCACTTCCGCCAAACTGACCGTATCAAACAAGGCCAAGCCTTGCATCTCTGGTGCAATCCGCCGGGTCATGCCAGCAAGCACCTTGCCAGGACCGCATTCCACCAAGGTCGACAGGCCGCGTGCCTGCAGCGCCTGCACACACTCGACCCAGCGCACCGGGCCGAAGGCCTGGCGATACAAGGCATCGCGAATACGTTCAGGGTTGTTCTCAACGGCCACGTCAACATTGTTGACCACGGCGATCCGAGGCGCGGCGAACGCGGTGTCAGCGAGTTTTTGCCGCAAAGCGTCGGCGGCAGGCTTCATCAAACTGGAGTGAAACGGCGCCGACACCGGCAGCGGCAAGGCGCGCTTGGCACCCTGCGCTTTGAGCGTGCTACAAGCTTGCTCGACGGCCGCTTTGGAGCCGGCAATGACGGTTTGGCCCGGGTCATTGAAATTGACCGCCTCGACGACTTCAGGCGAATTTTGACCAAAAGTACCAGTGACCTGGTGGCAAATATCGCTAACCCTGGCGGCTTCCATACCCAAAATGGCGGCCATCGCGCCTTGGCCGACAGGCACCGCCTCTTGCATTGCTTGCGCCCGAAAACGTACCAACGGCGCCGCCTGTGCCAGCGTCAATACGCCAGCAGCAACGAGCGCCGAATACTCGCCCAGCGAGTGACCGGCCAGCGCTTGCGGTGCCACGCCGACTTCGGCCATCCAGACGCGGTAGGCCGCCACGCCAGCGAGCAGCATCACCGGCTGCGTGTTGGTCGTCAACGCCAGCGCTTCCTTGGGACCCTCTTTGATGAGTCGCCCCAAATCTTCACCCATTGCATCGGACGCTTCTTGCACCGCCAGACGCACCTGTGGGTGCTCGCCCCAGCCGTCAAGCATGCCCACTGCCTGCGAGCCCTGCCCTGGAAAAACAAAAGCAAAAGGTTTCATGTAATCGTTTACAAATGAATGACTTGACAATAAAAAAGCACTCCAGCCCTTAATGAATAAGCGCTTGTAGCTATAGCTTAAGAAGTACAGAACCCCAGGTGAAGCCGCCACCCACGCCTTCAAGCAACAGGGTTTGCCCACGCTTGACCTGACCCGCACGCACGGCGGTGTCGAGCGCCAAGGGAATGGACGCAGCCGAGGTGTTGCCATGCTGATCGACGGTCACCACCACTTTGTCCATCGGCAATTTGAGCTTGCGCGCGGTACTTTGCATGATGCGGATATTGGCCTGGTGTGGCACCAGCCAGTCAATGTCAGTCTCGGTCTTACCCGCCTTGGCCAGCACGGCACGCGCGGTTTCGTCCAACACACCCACGGCGAGCTTGAATACGGCCTGCCCATCCATGCGCAGCAGCGGCACACCCAGGATTTCGCCACCGCAGACATGCCCTGGCACACACAACATGTCGGTGTGCTTGCCATCGGCGTGCATGTCGGTCGCCAGAATGCCCGGCTCGCTGGAAGCCTCCAGCACCACAGCGCCGGCGCCGTCGCCAAACAGTACACAAGTGGTGCGGTCCTTGAAATCCAATATCCGTGAAAACACCTCGGCGCCCACCACCAAGGCTTTTTTGGCCGAACCGGTCTTGATCAACGAGTCCGCCAGCGTGAGTGCGTAGATAAAACCGCAACACACCGCCTGCACGTCAAAAGCAGCGCCGCCCTTGGTGCCCAGCTTGCCTTGCAAAATGCAGGCCGTCGACGGAAACACCATGTCTGGCGTCGAGGTGCCCACGATGAGCAAATCAATGTCAGCGGCCGGTACACCGGCGGCTTCCAGCGCCCGCTGGCAAGCACACAAGGCCAGGTCGCTGGTCATCACCCCTTCGCTGACAAAATGCCGCGACCGGATGCCGGTGCGCTCGACAATCCAGTCGTCGCTCGATTCAATACCTTGCGCCGCCAACCGGCGCACCATGTCGGCGTTGGTCAGGCGCTGTGGCGGAAGATAGCTACCAGTGCCGGTTATACGTGAGTAAAGTGTCATAAGTTAGCCTTGAACAGCAGCTTCAGTCGCTAAAGTAGTCGCAACAGGCGCCAGCAGCGGCGCTGCGTGGTTGATGCGTGCCTGAACCCGCTCCAACAAATTATTGCGCGCGGCATCATACGCCCGGGCCAACGCATAACCAAAAGCCAGCGCATCGGCCGAACCGTGGCTTTTGAATACCAGGCCGCGCAACCCAAGCAGCGCGCCACCGTTATAGCGCCGATGATCCATCCGCTTTTTGAGAGCCGATATCACTGGATAAGCAACAATTGCCGACAATTTCGTAAAAATGTTGCTGGAAAACTCTTTTTTCAAAAAATCGACGATCATCTTGGCCAAGCCTTCGCTGGTCTTTAGCGCCACATTACCGACAAAGCCGTCGCAAACGACGATGTCGGCGGTACCTTTAAAAATATCGTTACCCTCGACATTGCCATAAAAATTCAAATCACCAGCAATTGACGCGGCACGAAGCAATTCGCCCGCTTTTTTGATCACCTCGTTGCCCTTGATCGCCTCTTCACCAATATTGAGCAGACCGACGGTGGGGTTTTCATCGCCACTGAGTACCGAGACCAGAGCCGCTCCCATGACGGCAAACTGAAACAAATGTTCTGCAGTGCAATCTACATTGGCACCCATGTCGAGCACCGTAGTGCCATGACCGGTCGCATTCGGAATCTGAGCAGCAATCGCCGGGCGGTCAATGCCGTCAAGTGTTTTTAAGAGATAACGTGAAATAGCCATCAAAGCACCCGTGTTACCGGCAGATACTGCAGCTTGTGCTTTTCCAGCCTTGATCTGCGCAATCGCGACGCGCATTGAAGAGTCTTTTTTTCGACGCAAGGCCACTTCCAGCGGGTCGTCCATGGTGACCACCTCGCTGGCCAACACCACAGTTGCCCGGGCGTGTGCAAAGCCCGCCATGCTGTCGGGCAAACCGACCACAATCAGCCGCACATCTGGATGCTGATCGAGAAAATGGGCACAGGCTGGCAACGTGACGCGCGGGCCATGGTCACCTCCCATGCAATCGACAGCAATCGTGATCATCAGTGGTTTACAACGACAGTTAGTTGAGAACGAATCAAACAAGCCCAAAAACACAAAGGCCCGAGGCTACACACACGGGTAGCCTCGGGCCAGAAGATCTTTCGCGGCTTTAAGCTTCAGACTTGGTCTTGAGCACCTTGCGACCACGGTAAAAACCGGTCGGGCTGATGTGGTGCCGCAAGTGCGTTTCACCGGTGGTTGATTCAACCGCAATGCCAGGCACAACCAGGGCGTTGTGCGAGCGGTGCATACCGCGTTTTGAGGGTGACTTTTTGTTTTGTTGGACGGCCATAATCCGCTCCTAGCGACAGTGCGCTGCCTGTGTTCAGGCAGCAGGGGTTATCGGGATGCACACAAGGGCTGTGGGCAAAAGCTGCAGAGTATAACCGAACTCAGCTCCCCGCATTGCTTGCCCAGAATCGCTATTCCCCCTTGAGGGCGGCCAAGGCGGCAAACGGATTGGGTTTGACCGTCGGCGCGTCAAAATCCGCATCAGCTACAACCGTTTTTACCGGTACCGGGCAAACGTCATGCCGGGGCACCAGAGGCAATTCCAGCAAAACCTCGTCTTCAATCAGCGCAGCCAGATCAAAAGTCCGACTGCTCACCAACAGGTCTTCATCGCAATCGTCATCTTCCTGCTCGGCCACGGCTTCACTGGCAACAAAGCGAAACGCCCGATCGACGTGAAGCGCCACCTCTGTTGGCTGCAGACAACGCTGACAGGTTTGCACCAGGTAGGTGTCGACCGTCAAACGCAGCCAGGCACTGGGCTCGCCCGCCGGATTACCCCTGACGTCGAACCGAACCGTCCATTGCACGGCGCTATTGTTATCCTGCCCAACGGACTCGGCCAGAAGGCGCTCGTAATTCGAGAGCGCATCTTGCCCCTGTAAAGTCGTTTTGGCTTGCGCCGCATGCGTGATGTCGAGGATTGGCGGGTGGTTGTGTTGCATGGTGGCGGCAGTGTAAGAGAATCCGGTTATGAAGCATCCGACCCGACGCCAACTTATCCTGGCTTCCACCTCCACTTATCGCCGCCAACTGCTCGCGCGGCTACGGTTCCCTTTCTCCGTCGTCGGTTCCAACGTCGACGAGACGCCGCTGACCAACGAAAGCACCGCACAACTGGCCTGCCGCCTGGCGCTGGCCAAGGCGCAGTCGGTTGCGCTGCAGCATCCTGACGCGGTGGTGATCGGCTCTGACCAGGTTGCTGACCTGAACGGTCTTGCATTGGGCAAGCCACACACGCATGATCGGGCGGTACAGCAGTTGCAGGCCATGCGCGGGCAGACCGTGTTGTTCCAGACGGCAGTCGCGGTGGCGTGCATCGAAACCGGTTTTGCAAAAACCGACCTGGCAGTCGTCAAGGTCTTATTTCGCCAAGCCAGTGATGCAGAAATCGAAACCTACTTGCGCCTTGAACAACCCTACGACTGCGCTGGCAGCGCCAAAAGCGAAGGCTTGGGCATCGCCCTGCTGGAGCGCATTGACAGCGACGACCCGACCGCGCTGATCGGCTTGCCATTGATACGCACCTGTGGCTTGCTGCAGGCCGCAGGTGTTGCGATCCTGCATCCATGAATACACCACCCGAACACGCCAAGGGCACCCTCTACCTGGTACCCGCGCCGCTGGATTTTGGCTGCGACGAAACAAACGACCTGCACAACAGCATGCCGCTTGGCACCCTGCAAACTGCAGCGGGATTAAGCCACTGGATTTGCGAGAACGCCAAATCGGCGCGTGCTTACCTCAAGCGCATCGACGCCATCACGCCGCTGTGCCAGAGTTTGCAAACCCTGTCGTTGGTCGAATTGCCGCGTGAAGTGCACAAAAAGGGCGACCACAACGGCACGTTTGACGCGCGGCCCTTGCTGCAGCCGGCGCTGGGCGGTCATAACCTGGGATTGCTTAGCGAGGCGGGCATGCCCGCGGTGGCCGACCCGGGCTCATCGGTCGTGCGCGCCGCCCACGATCTGGGCGTCACGGTGGTGCCACTGGTTGGGCCGGTGTCACTGCTTTTGGCGCTGGCTGCCAGTGGCTTGAACGGGCAAAGCTTTGCCTTTGTCGGCTACCTGCCGCAAGAAACCAGCGACCGCGTCAGCCGCATCAAGGAACTGGAATCACTGGCGCTGCGCAGCGGGCAGAGCCAGTTGTTCATTGAAACGCCATACCGCAATCAGGCCATGTGGCAATCGCTGGTGCAAACCCTGCAGCCCAATACCCGCCTGGCTGTGGCCAGCGGTCTGACGCTGGCACGCGCCAGCATTGCCAGCGAGGCGGCGAAAAACTGGCGACACAAGCCCGGCCCAGTCGATAACGCGACACCGAGCGTGTTTGTCATCGGGCGATAGAACGCAGGCACCAGCTCAGCGCCAGACGGTCGACGTGCGCATTGACTGAACAGCGGCTGAACCCATCGCCGCCCCAAAGCGCTTGACCAGTCGCTCCGCCACGTTGTCGCGGCGCGTGTAGTCAACGACCTCTTCGGCCTTGACCACCTCGCGCGCGACAAAATCGACGCTGCCCAACTGGTCGGCCAGGCCCAATTCAACGGCCTGCTGCCCGCTCCAGAACAGGCCACTGAACATCTCCGGCGTTTCCTTCAAACGCTGGCCCCGACCAGCCTTGACCACGTCGATGAACTGGCGATGAATCTGGTCGAGCATCGTCTGCGCGTAGGCGCGCTGCGCTTCGGTCTGCGGGCTGAACGGGTCCAGAAACCCTTTGTTTTCACCTGCGGTCATCAACCGTCGTTCAACACCGAGTTTCTCCATCAGCCCGGTAAAGCCAAAACCGTCCATCAACACGCCGATGCTGCCGACGATGCTGGCCTTGTCGACAAAAATCTTGTCAGCGGAGACGGCAATGTAATACGCCGCCGAAGCGCACGACTCCTCCACCACGACGTACACCGGCTTCTTGTGCAAGGTTTTGAGGCGAACGATCTCGTCATTGATGATCCCCGCCTGCACCGGGCTGCCGCCGGGTGAATTGATCAGCAACACCACCGCCTGCGCGCCTGCGTCTTCAAAAGCAGCGCGCACCGACGACAAGATCAGCTCGGCGCTGGCTTCATTGCCAGACGCAATCTCTCCCTTGATTTCAACCAGGGCAGTGTGTGGCGAGCTGACGTTTTTGTTGACGCTGGCCTCCGAGAAACCGAACCAGACCAGCGCTGCAATCAACACCAGCCAGGACAAACGCACAAAAATGCGCCAACGTCGCGCCAGCGTTTGCTCACGCAGCGAGGCAAACGCCAGTTTCTCCAGCGTGGCACGCTCCCAGGTGATCGACTCGGGAGCATTGTTTGCTCTGTTTTCTGAAGCTACTTGCGCTTGTTCTGCTTGGGCTTGAGGGTTATTTTCCATATATTTTTCCTGGGTATCCGAAGGCCGAAGCGCTGCCCGTGGCAAGGGCGCTCATCGGTCAAAAAACGGTTTGAAATTTGTCAGAAGTATGCCAGTGCACCACACCATCGACTTCGCTGGTGGCAATGGGAACCAAGCCGCCCCGGCACGGCCCCATTCGGCAATGCCCGGTGCTGGGCGAATACATCGCGCCGTGGGTGGCGCACATCAACCAATGCCCGGTGGCGTCAAAAAACTGGTTGGGTTGGTAATCCATCTCCATCGGCACGTGCGAACACTGGTTCAGGTAAGCATAGACGTTGCCGCCATAGCGCACGGCAAAAGCATGACAACTGCGCGAAAAGTAAAGCACCTCAAATGGCACCGCACTGCCGCTGTCCACCAACTCGGCAGACTGGCACAGATACACCGGCTCGAACGCCGTCTCGGGCTTGGCTGTCATGCGTTGACCAGCATCCAATCGTGCAATTGTTTGACGTCAGGCGCCACAAAGAGCGGCTGCAGGGTATGAAAATCACCGCTTTCATGCGCGCCGTAGCTCACTGCCACGCTGGCGCAACCGGCGTTCAGCGCCATTTGCAGGTCATGCGTCGTGTCGCCAATCATCAGCGTGCGCTGCGCAGAAACGTCAAATTCAGCCATCAACTCATGCAGCATCAGCGGATCGGGCTTACCTGCGGTCTGGTCAGCGGTGCGCGAGGCGTCAAATACGCCCGCCAGCGTTGACGTTGCCAGCGCTTCGTCCAGCCCGCGACGGCTCTTGCCAGTGGCCACCGTCAACACATGGCCGCGCGCCTTCAGGTCAGCCAGCAGCGGCAAGACACCGTCAAACAGGCTGATTTCATGCTGAATCGCAAAATAATGGTGGCGGTAGCGATCACCCAGTTTGGGATACAACGCTTGCGGTACATCGGGCGCCGCATGCGCCAACGCCTGCATCAACCCCATGCCGATCACATAGGAGGCTTCTTCAAATGTGGGCTCCTTGCCGCCCACATCATGCACCGCCGCCTGGATGCAGCGGGCAATGATGGCGGTTGAGTCAAACAGGGTGCCATCCCAGTCAAAGGCAATCAGGTCGAATCGGCGTTGGGTCATGGGCTTCCATCAGACGGTCGCGGAGCCAGGACAAGCCGCCACGACAAATTGGTTGAGTTCAGGCGGCAAGTCTGCCAGCAATTGAAGTCGCTCGTGTGTCGCGGGGTGATTGAACTGCAAGCGCCAGGCATGCAGAAACATGCGTTTTAGACCAGGTTGGGCATCCGCGCGTGCCAAAGATTTGTTTACTTCAAAGTCGCCATACTTGTCGTCGCCCAAAATCGGAAAGCCCTCACTGGCCAAATGCACCCGGATCTGGTGCGTGCGGCCAGTTTTGATGGTGACTTCCAGCAACGAATACGCTGGTGTAGCTGCCCTGACCTTGACCAGCGTCACCGAGGGCATGCCGTCAGGGTCGTCGCGCGACACCACTTTGACGCGCCGTTCACCGGGCTGGCCGCGCTTGCCTTCGAGCAGATACTTGTGCAACGGCTTGTCCAGCACCTTGAGTTTGGCCGGCCACTGACCGCGCACCATGGCCAGATAGGTCTTGCCGGTTTGACGTTCACGGAACTGGTCTTGCAGGTTTTTCAGCGCGCTGCGTTTCTTGGCCACCAGCAGGATGCCGCTGGTGTCGCGGTCCAGCCGGTGCACCAGTTCCAGAAATTTGGCCGCTGGCCGGGCCATGCGCAACTGCTCAATCACCCCAAAACTCACGCCAGAGCCGCCATGTACCGCCACCCCTGCGGGCTTGTTCAGCACAATCAGGTGCTCGTCTTCGAGCAGCACGGCAAAGTCTCGGGCCGGGACGGCGCGCGCCACCTGCTCCGCCATGGCAGCGCTTTTTTCTGCCACCCGCTCCGAAATACGCACCGGCGGGATGCGCACCCAATCCCCACTCTGCAACCGGGTATCTGCGCTCGCACGCCCCTTGTTGACACGCACCTCGCCGCTGCGGATCAAGCGGTAGACATGGGTTTTGGGAACGCCCTTGAGCTGGCGCAGCAAAAAATTGTCCAGACGCTGGCCGCTGCCATCGTCATCCACACAGACCGTTTTCACTGCAGGGGCTGCTGGAGCGACTTTGCCCCCTATAATGACTTTCACTGGTGATGAGTTGTTTAAGTGGTTGATTTGCCTGAAATATCATTTCAGTCAGTCGGTGAAGTTTAGTTCACGCACCGCTTGCCGCACCAGAAAAGTCGGTACGGCTTGACATTCCGGCTACAAACCCCTGTCCCAAAGGACTGCGGTGGTGGCCAGAAAATCAGGTTAAAGCGATGCCTTGAAATCCTGAATCGGAATACCCAAAATTCACAGACCCGTGCTGTGAATGGAATGAAGCGATATGTTTGTGTTGATGTCCTTGATGCTTTTGTGCCAGCGGTGCGTACACGTACCGTTTGTTGGCGTGCATCTGGCGTCAGCGCCCGTCAAACGGGCGCAGTCAGCTACTTTTAAAGTAGCATTTATTTCCCCAAACCCGATCGCTCCCCTCCACGCGCCCATACCCAGACTCACTGTGTGAGACGGGGTTCTCCGGCTGTTTCCTCCTCATTTCAAAGCTTCGTTGACGTATCAATGGCTCGTCATGAGCGGATGGTTGATATTGAAATGAAGGAGCGCTCCCATGAAAAGGATGCTGATTAACGCCACCCAGGCTGAAGAACGCCGCCTGGCGGTGGTCGACGGGCAGAAACTGCTCGATTACGAAATTGAAATCGAAGGTTGCGAGCAACGCAAAGGCAACATTTACAAGGCGGTGGTCACCCGCGTCGAGCCCTCTTTGGAGGCCTGCTTTGTCGACTACGGCGAGGAGCGCCACGGCTTTCTGCCGTTCAAGGAAATCTCCAAGCAGTACTTCCAGCCAGGTGTGTCGGTCAGCCAGGCACGCGTCCAGGACGCCATCAAGGAAGGCCAGGAACTGCTGGTCCAGGTTGAAAAAGAAGAGCGCGGCAACAAGGGCGCAGCGCTGACCTCGTTTGTCTCGCTGGCCGGCCGCTATGTGGTGCTGATGCCCAACAACCCGCGCGGCGGCGGTGTCAGCCGTCGCATTGAAGGTGAAGATCGCGCCGAGCTCAAAGAAAACATGGACCAGCTGGAATACCCCAGCGGCATGAGCATCATTGCCCGCACCGCCGGCATTGGCCGCAGCGCGCCCGAATTGCAGTGGGACTTGAACTACTTGCTCAAGCTGTGGGACGCCATCGACGGCGCTGCCAAAGGTGGCAAAGGCGCGTTCCTGATTTACCAGGAATCCAGCCTGGTCATTCGCGCCATCCGCGACTATTTCAACCACGACATCGGCGACATCCTGATCGACACCGACGACGTGTACGAGCAGGCGCAGCAATTCATGGCGCATGTGATGCCCGAGCATGCAGCACGCGTCAAACGCTACCGCGACGACGCACCGCTGTTCAGTCGTTTCCAGATCGAACACCAGATCGAAACCGCCTACGCCCGCACCGTGACGCTGCCCAGTGGCGGCGCCATCGTCATCGACCACACCGAGGCGCTGGTCAGCGTCGACGTCAACTCGGCGCGCGCAATCAAGGGCAGCGACATCGAAGAAACCGCCACCCGCACCAACCTGGAAGCCGCTGACGAAGTGGCGCGCCAGGCCCGCCTGCGTGACCTGGGCGGCTTGATCGTGATCGACTTCATCGACATGGAAGAAAGCCGCAACCGCCGCGAAGTCGAAAACCGCCTGCGCGACGCGCTGCGGCAAGACCGTGCGCGCGTACAGTTTGCCTCCATCAGCAAATTCGGTCTGATGGAGATGAGCCGACAACGCCTGCGCCCGTCATTGAGCGAAGGTGCATCGATCCCCTGCCCACGCTGTGGTGGCTCCGGCCACATCCGTGACACCGAATCGAGCGCGCTGCAGATTTTGCGCGTGATCCAGGAAGAGTCCCTCAAGGACAACACCGCGTCGGTACTGTGCCAGGTGCCGGTCGAGGTGGCCTCGTTCCTGCTCAATGAAAAGCGCAACGAGATCGCCAAGATCGAACTCAAACAACGCATCAACGTGCTGATGGTGCCCAACAAGTCGCTTGAAACACCCAACTACAAGCTCGAACGCCTCAAGCATGACGACCCACGTCTGGACGGCCTCACCGCCAGCTACAAACTGGCCGAAGAGGTCGAAGACGTCACCGCGGTGACACGCCGCTCGCAAGAGCCCACCAACCGCCAGACGCCGGTGATCAAAGGTGTGTTGCCCGATGCACCAGCACCCATAGCACCGCCCAAATCTGAACCCGTAGCGGTAGCGGCAGTCGCACCCGTGGCAGCGACTCCCGTAGTGCAAGAAAGAGGCTTTTTTGGGTGGCTCAAAGCGCTATTTGCGCCCGAGCCAAGTGCTCCCGCAATACCGTCTGTACCAACTACCCCCGCACCCGAGACGCCTGCTGCCCGTGCCGGTCGAGGCGGTCGCGACGGGAATCGTCCGCCGCGCGGTGACCGCCCCGATGGCCGCGGCCCGCGTGGCGACGGTCGCAGCAGTCGCAGTGAAGGCCGCACTGACGGTCGTGGCAACCGCGGTGATCGGGGTGAACGCAACGCCCCGCGCAATGAACGGCCTGCGCGGGAACGTACCGACACACAAGCCAACGGTTTGATCGCCGAGGTCGCGTCGTCCATGGATGCAGCCACCGTGAATGTGATGCCTGAGGGTGACCGCACAGAACAACGCACCGAGCGCGGCAGCCGCGCAGGCCGCGGTGAGCGCCGTCCGGGCCGTGGCCCACGCGGCGCTGGCACGGCACGCAGCGACGAAGCGCGCGACCCCCCCCTGCCAGGTGACAACGCTGCAGCCTCTGGCCAGGTTGCCCCGGACGCGTCTGCGTCAAACCCCGACGAGACCCCTGCGCACGAGGACGCTGCACCCCGCGAAAAGCGCTCACGCGATCGCTATGGCCGCGAGCGTCGCCCCCGCGGCGAGCGTTCTGAACAAACTGATGAAACCGCTCAGCCGGTCAATGCGCAAGCCGACCTGCCGTTGGAGCAGCCCGCCAGCGAGAACCCGACCGACGAAACTCCGCGCAAATCCTATTTCAACGTCGCACCGGCGGTTGACAGCGCCAGCACGGGGGTCATGGCCGCAGAGGACGCACCAGCGGCATTGACACCGAGCGCTGCAGCGACATCGACGGCATCACCCGCTATCGCAGCCGCCATCGCCACGTCGGTGCACGCTGCGTCATCCCGGCCCGACACAGCCACAGCTGAAACAACAACCGCTGCCCAACCCGACTTGCCCAAAGTACAGCCCTACACGCTGCCCATAAGCGAGCTCAATGAGATTGCGCAACAAAGTGGTTTGACATGGATCAGCTCAGACGCGGTCAAAGTAGCTGCGGCACAAGCTGAAATCGCAGCGCAGCCGCAACCTGCGCGAGTGCCACGTGAACGTCCGCCTGTCGTTCTCCAAGAAGAACGTCCGTTGGTACTGGTAGAAACCAAGCGCGACCTGCGTGCAACCACGCTGCCATTTGAAGTTCAGCCGGTGGAGTGATCAGTCGCTCGGGCTTGCGTCGGCGCCAAAAAAGCCCCGCCGCACCAGCCCCAGATAGCTGCATGACTTGTTGCCGCCACTGCGGCGGGCAAAGTCAACCGCCAAATCGCTGTTGGCCAACGCGCTGGCGGGTGAATCGTCGGCGCGCACCTCGGTGAAGCCACAGCTCAGGGTCACGCGTCCGGCGACGCCGAAACGGTAAGCCTCAACGCTGGTACGAAAACGCTCAAACGCCGACAGCACCAGCGCTTCGTCAGGACAATGCATCAGTACGCCGAAATGGTCACCATCAAACCGGTAGAGCAAGTCGTAAGTGCGAAACGTCGAACTCATGAGGCGGGCCACGCGCTGTACGACCTCTTCGGCCACAGCCGCACCGTGCTGTTCGCCGATCAACATAAAGTTGTCAATCGACGCGCAACCTAGCCAGTAATTGGCGGGGACGCGATGCCGACGGTCACTCCCGGCCGCCGCCACGGCGGTTTTGGCGCTGGCAAGCCCATCCAGATCCTCTAACACGGCGCTGTAAAAAGCGTCATCAAGGGCCTTGCGACTGAGCAACCCGGTCAGTGCATCGCGGTCGCTGTATTCCAATAAGGTGTACATGTTGCGGTAAATCTGACGCAAGGCGTCGATGAGTGTCAAACTGTCCTCGCCCAACGCCGCGCCAGAATGCAGCTCCAGCACACCCGCGTCTTCAGGGCGTGAATCAGAAAACAGCGGCAGCATCGTGATGCGCGGCCCGTCAGGCCCGGCCCAGGCGATTTCGACGCGGTCACGACTTTGCAGACACTTGGAGCGATCGGCGTTGTCTTCAAGCTTGACCAGCGACTGAAAATCAACCCGCTGCGGGTCAATCACCCGTCCGCCGCCTTTGATGTCAAGCCTGGCAATTTCAAGCCAGCGGCTCTCTGCGTCCTCGCGCATCACGCGCGCAATCACGATGCGCTCCAGTGGCAGCAGGTCAATCAGCGCCTTGGCCAGCGTTAACTCCAGAAGGTCGCGATCGCGGTGATCGGTCAACTTGACCACATGCTCAATAAATGTACTCATGGCTCAATGATAGACGCGAAAACTGTCCAAGTCACGCCCAGCTGGCCGGATCAAGTGCGTCGGCGCAAGGTTACCTGGGCCGCATTCTTCCAGGCCGTCGCGGCCTGCGCGTCGTCACCCTGGCGTTGTGCCAGCTCGGCCAGCACCTGCCAAGCCCGCGTCAACAGCCCGGCGTCATCCAGCCGCGGCAACGCTTGACGAATCAGCTGTTGCGCCTTACCCCAGAGTTGCAGATGCAAACACGCCACACCCGCCAGGTACTGTAGTGCGGCGTCGCCCGGGGCAGCCATCTGCGCTGCTTCAATGCGCGCCAGCCAAACCGCATCCACTGTTTCACCACCAACCGAAAATGCGTTCTCCATCACCCTGATCAAAAAAACCTTTTGCTCTGGTGACAGACCATTGACATCGTGACTCATGCGCTCCCAAACCGGAAGTAACCAGCCAAAAGCCAGCGACACTGACCCACCCAAGCGAAGCAAGCGCCCGGCTGCCGTCATGGCCACCTCGGGCATGGCCTTTTCAGCCACTTCCAAGCGCGACCACAATGCCACCAACTGTTCGGGTTCGCCCTGGGTCTGGATCGATTCCAGCACCAGGGCCCGAACCAAACTCAGCGCAGCTGCACCATTGAACGCCTTGTGCTTGACCAAAAGCCGCGCGGTATCGAGTGCCAATTCGTTGTTGCCGGCCAGTCGGGCAACTTTCAGACGCAAACGCAATGCCAATGTCCGCCGAGCCACGCCCGAGGGCAAGTCACGCAACCACTGCAAGGCCTGTGCCGCGTCATGGTCTTCCAGTGACCAGCGCACGGCGCGCAACTGCACACTGTCACGCGTGCCGCTGGCGTCAGCGTGCTCCGATTGCGCCAGTGCCTGGCGGAAATGCGCTTCCCGCGCGTCGCGGTCTTGCAGCGCATGGGCGCTCTCGGCCGCGAGCAAATGCGCCAGCACCCGCAGACGCGACGCCTCAGACCAGCGCTCGCCGGCATGCGTGATCGCTGCCTCGTGGGCGATCACCAGTTCGGCCGACTTGCGGGCCCGGATAAAGCGCCCCGCCATCAGGTGCGACAAGGCGTCGAGCAGTGCCGAATTCATCACCCGCTCCTGGTGGCGCAGCCGCCACAGACGCGCCTGCGTCGGCATGGAAAAAAGCACGGAAAGCGCACGCAGCGCCAGATACAGCAAGGCAAACAGCAGCAACAGCAGCAGAACGACAAAGTTCAGTGCCAAATCAACCCGATGCGGCGGCCAGAACACCGTCACGGTACTGCCGTTGCCGCTGGCAAACAACGCCAGCGCGACCGCAACTCCAAATAAACCCAGAAACCACAGCGCAGCACGCATGGTCAGCGTCCTGCTGCGGCCGTCGCCAACACCGCCAGCGTATCGTCGATGCGCGGCAATTGAAGGTTACGCATTTGCAGTTGCGTCTGTTGCAACAGCATCGCTGCACTGCGGGTTTTACGCGACTGCGCATCAAAATACTTGTGCAACGTCAGGTCGGCCGTGGCCAGATCGGCACGCGCGGCCTCCACCTGACGCGACAGCAAACCCAGACGCGCGTTGAGCAACTTGAGTTTGAAGTTCTCCCGCACAAAGAACGCCTGCTCTGGCGACAGCAGAACAGCGTCGGGGGACTCGACACGGCTGACACGCACCAGATTGCGTGCCTCATCGAGCACCAGCGCCAACATTTTCTGCACGTCGGTCCCAGCGGCAGAGGTCGCCACCTTGGGTTTATCGGCCCGCGCGCTCACGGACGCCACAGCGTTGGCCAACGTCAATTCATCGGCCAGACGCACCAGTTCGTCGAGCTTGACCAACAGGGTGGGGGTGTCGCTCACAGCGGCAGACTTGACCCGGTCAATATCGCGGGCAATTGCCCGCTGCAACAGGGCCAGCCGGGGCTGCGCAGCGCGCGTCACCCGCTGATCGGCGCTGCGCAGTGCGGCCAGCAAAGGTTCCACGCTGCCGGTCAATTGCGCCTGCTGCTGCGCCAGACGCAAAGCGGCCTCAATGTCAACGACCAGGTTTTCATCGCGCGAGCGCGACAGGCTTTGCATCAGGTCATCAAGCTGACTGCGCTGCAACGCGACCTCGCTCAGGCGCGCCTCAAACACGGCGGCCCGGGCGGCCACCTGCTGGGCAACGTCCACCGCCTCTTTGGCCAAGGTACGCGCTTCCAGTGATCGGGCTAGCGCATCTGCGCTCTGGCGTGCAAGCAACTCCTGCATGTTGCTGACTTTTTGCCAGAGCAACAAGGTGGACAGCAGAGCCGCCCCAGCGACGACGCCCAGCAGCACTTGTTGCCATCGGCGTGATTCGCCCGCAGCTTGCTGCGGCTGCGTCGGCGCCACATCCAGGCGCCCCGATTCAGGAACATCGCCGGACTGCTCACCAGCCGCAGATCCGGTAGGGTTGTCAGCGTTCATGCCAACGATTCTATCGAGGCAATGACGTCAGGAAGGGCCGGTCGCGCCAGCGCGATCTTGCCAAAGCCCATTTCCGTAGCCGCCTGCGCAATGCGCGCGTGGGTTGCCAGCGCGCGCGCTGCTGACCAGTCCTGCGCCGGCAGCAAGGTATGCAGATGGGTGAGTGCCTCGGAACTGCTGAACAGCCAGACTGAGCCATCCACAGCAGCGACGCTGGCCAACGCCTGCTCTTGCGGCGTCCAAACAGGCGCACCGCGCTGATACGCGACAACAAAGTCCACCTCGGCGCCAGCGCGCTGCAGCTGCTGCGCCAGCCAGTCACGCCCGACCCCCGCGCCGTGCGCGACGCCCTCACCCGCTTCGTTCTCTTCAACTCCCGCGCTGTCACCGCGCACGATCAAAACGCGTCCACGCGGGTGCATCTGGCCCCGCACCACCTGCCACAGCGCTTCAGAATCAAACTGGCCCGCATCGGCCGGCGGCGAATCCACGAACGCCTCGGGAACCCCTTGCGCCAACAGCGCCAAGCGCGTGCCAGGCCCCGTCGCCCATGCTCTTGTTTGCGTAGCTGCTCTTCCTTGATAAATAAGGGCTAGATGCGGATTTTGTTCAAAGAAATAATTGACTGCGTGGCTGCTGACAAACATTGCAGCGCCATACTCTGTCCAGCTTTGTCCGGCGGCACGCACCGGTGCCGGATCGCTGGATGGGCCAACCACAATCAGCGGCAAAGCCACGGCATCAAACTTGTCTGAAAGCGATTTGACCCAACGCGCTGCCTGCGGTTGCACCCGGGTCACGATGACACGCATCGCGCAACGTCCGGCTAAACCGCTTTGTCCAGGTGCGCCAGACTGCCACCTTGCGCCAGCACACCCTCACGCAGCGCATCGGCGACACGCTGGCCGAGCGTGGCGGCGCTGACCAGGTCCGTCACCGTGCCTTGCTGGCGCACCCGTACCAGCGGCAGTTTTTCTTCGGTATCGCCCCAGGCGGCGTTGATCGTCAGTTGGTCACTGGCGATCGTGGCATAGGCTGCCAGCGGCATGGAGCAGCTGCCGCCCATGGCTTTGCTGACCGCGCGCTCGGCCGCCACCGCCAACCAGGTGGTCTGGTGCACCAAAGGTGACAAAGCGTTCACCACATCGGTGCGTTGGCTGCGCACTTCAATGCCCAAGGCACCTTGCCCGGCGGCGGGCAACATTTGCTCGGGGTCGAAGACGGCACGAATGCGCTGCGATAGCCCCAGGCGCTTGAGACCCGCCGCGGCCAGCACAATCGCGTCGTATTGACCATCGTCCAATTTACGCAGACGCGTGTCGAGATTGCCGCGCAGCGGTTCAATCTTGAGATCGGGGCGCAGCGCGCGCAGCAAGGCCACGCGGCGCAGGCTGGAGGTGCCCACCACCGCGCCTTGCGGCAGCGCGTCCAGATTGGCAAACTTATTCGAGACAAAGGCATCGCGCGGGTCTTCGCGCTCCATCACGCAGGCCAGGGCAAAGCCCTCGGGCAATTCCATCGGCACGTCCTTGAGCGAGTGCACGGCCAAATCGGCTTTTCCCATTTCCAGTGCCACTTCCAGTTCCTTGACGAACAGGCCCTTGCCGCCCACCTGGCTAAGCGCACGATCCAGAATCTGATCGCCCTGGGTGGTCATGCCCAGCAGGTCCACGCCGTGCCCCATGCCGCGCAGGATGGATTGCACATGCTCGGCCTGCCACATGGCCAAGCGACTCTCTCTGGTGGCGATGGTGAATTTGCTCATAAAAAAAAGGCTTGAAGCCGTAACCTCTGGGTAATTCAGACAAGGCGGGAATGCTAGCATGCCTCTTGCTTTTAACCCGTATCGCGGCTTT